>Ga0316204_10000374_pt1 | contig 174784 bp, 169 predicted proteins | sample 6monrhotite_MG_2_FD_205661 | JGI IMG/M metagenome (GOLD analysis project Ga0316204, IMG submission 205661) | Microbial mat bacterial communities from mineral coupon in-situ incubated in ocean water Damariscotta River, Maine, United States -... | ecosystem: Environmental > Aquatic > Marine >... | reverse complement strand
TCTTTAGAAATGAATGATATTGCTAAAGTACGTTTGAAATTGAATAGGCCTATTTTCTATGATCGTTTCAAGAATCATCGTACAAATGGTTCTTTTATCATCATAGATAGCAGAACAAATAACACGGAAGGAGTAGGGTTTATAAGTTAATAATTTGACCCGCCAGATACTTAGGTCTTTAAAATAAACATGTTTAAAATCTATTAAATAGATAGGAATAATAGAATTATGAGAAGCTTTAGAACAGAAATCGAAAATCCAGTAGTAGAGAAGGATATTATTGAATTGGAGAATAAAATTCGTCAATTTAGAGGAGGTAAAATAGATGAGGAAAAATTCCGAAGTCTTCGTTTGGCTAGAGGAGTATACGGACAGCGTCAAGAGGGTGTGCAGATGATACGTATTAAACTACCCTATGGCAAGGTAACATCCAACCAATTACTTCGTATTTGCGACGTTTCCGATGAATACTCTAGAGGAAGACTTCATATAACTACAAGACAAGACATACAGATTCACTATGTGGATTTGGATCGTACCCCTGAACTTTGGGCACAATTGGAGCGAGACGATGTTACTTTGCGCGAAGCTTGTGGAAATACTGTACGTAATGTAACAGCAAGTGAAACAGCAGGGATAGATGTAAACGAACCGTTTGATGTTTCACCCTATGCGCATGCCGTTTTTCAATATTTTCTAAGAAACCCTATTGGGCAAGAAATGGGAAGAAAGTTCAAGGTTTCGTTTTCTGCAAGTGATGCGGATACGGGACTTTCCTATATGCACGATTTAGGCTTTATTGCTAAAATCCAAAATGGGGAAAGAGGCTTTAAAGTAATGTTGGCAGGTGGATTGGGTTCACAACCCCGTCATGCAGAGGAACTCTATAGCTTTTTGCCATCCGACAAAATAATTCCTTTAATGGAAGGTGTAATCCGTGTTTTTGACCGATATGGAGAACGAAAGAGTAGGGCAAAAGCTCGAATGAAATTCTTATTGAAGGACATTGGTCTGGATGGATTTAAAGCCCTATTGGAAGAAGAACAATTGGCAATTCCACATCAAACATACCCAATCGATTTTGAAAACTATCCAAAATCACAAGTGGCAATTGCAGAGACTCCTTTGGTTGAAATTAAAGATACGGAGGCTTTTGAAAAGTGGAAATCAACTAATATAGTGCTTCAAAAGCAAAAGGGCTTTGTTGCAATAGGCATCAAAGTTTTGTTGGGTGATTTCTATACAGATAACGCAAGGAAATTGGCAAGATTGGTCAAAGACTACGCTGCAGGAGAGTTAAGATTATCACTCAGACAGAATATTCTAATTCCATATGTAAAAGAAGAATTGATTCCTTTTTTCTATTCAGAACTTGAAAAATTAGGATTTGTAGATGCTGGTTATAACAAAGCATTGGATATTACAGCTTGCCCTGGCACGGACACCTGTAACTTGGGTATTGCAAGCAGTACCGGAATTGCCGAGGAACTGGAACGAGTTATCAAGGCTGAATACCCACAATATATAAGCAACCCAGATGTAGTCATTAAAATAAGTGGCTGTATGAATGCTTGCGGGCAACATAATATGGCCAATATTGGTTTTCAAGGAATGTCTATCCGTACCAAGGATAAATTGGTGGCACCAGCCTTACAGGTTTTGTTAGGAGGCGGAAATTTTGGAAACGGAAAAGGTAGGTTTGCCGATAAAGTTGTAAAAATCCCAAGTAAAAGAGGACCTCAAGCCTTAAGGTTGATTTTAGATGATTTTAATGCAAATGGTAATGGAGCTTCTTTTGCCGATTATTATTGGGAAAAAGGAGAACATTATTTCTATGATTTCTTAAAACCACTATCTGACATAGAAAACCTTGCCCAAGATGATTTCATCGATTGGGGCAATGCAGAGAAATATAAGAAAGAGATTGGCGTAGGCGAGTGTGCAGGAGTAATAGTCGATTTGGTCGCAACCTTATTCTTTGAAAGTCAAGAGAAAATTGAAAATGCAGAAGAATCACTTTCACAAGAAAAGTGGGCTGCAAGTATTTATTATTCCTATCAATCCATTGTGAATTCAGCCAAAGCACTTTTGACTTCAGAAAAAGTAAAGACGAACAACCATGCCAGTATAATTAAGGATTTTGACCGATTATATGTGGAGAACGGCAAGATAGATTTAGCTATAAATTTTGAAGATTTAGCACTTCAATTGAACAAAAATAGACCGTCCCAAGAGTTTGCCCAAAGCTTTTTAGAAGATGCAAAAGCAGTATTGGAGCAGTTGGAAGCATATAGAAAATTAGAATTGGCACATGCATAAAGGAAAATTAACAGTAGTGGGAGCAGGCCCGGGAGATGTCGATTTAATTACCCTAAAAGGTATTAAAGCATTACAGAGCTCTGATGTTGTTTTATATGACGCTTTGGTGGATACGGATTTATTGGATTATGCTCCAAATGCTGAACAAATTTTTGTAGGCAAGCGTAAGGGATGTTATGCCTATCAACAGGAGCAAATTAATGAGCTTATCGTTAGCCGTGCAGCTTTGCATAAGCATGTGGTACGACTAAAAGGAGGAGACCCTTTTGTTTTTGGCAGGGGAGCAGAAGAAATGGAATATGCAGCCGAGCAAGGTGTTGAAGTGGCTGTAGTTCCAGGAATTTCCTCTTCGGTATCCGTACCAGCATTTCAAAATATTCCAGTTACCAAAAGAGGAGCAGCTGAGAGTTTTTGGGTAATAACAGGAACAACCAAGGAACATAAACTGTCTAAAGATGTTGCTCTGGCAGCCAAATCAAATGCAACAGTATTGATTTTGATGGGAATGTCAAAGCTGGGGGAGATTATGGAACTGTTTAAAAAAGAAGGAAAATTGGACATCCCAGTGGCCATAATACAAAATGGTACTAAGAGTAATGAAAAAATAGGTATTGGTACTGTTGCTTCTATTGAGTACAAGGCAAGGGAGCAGCAGTTATCCAATCCTGCAATTATAGTTATAGGTGAAGTGGTCAATCATAGACAGAATATATTGGAGATTCAAAGAAAATACGACCAGAAAGAAGAAGTGTTACTAGAAAAAGAATAAGATGATTAAAACAGATATACTTATAATTGGTGCAGGCCCAACAGGTTTGTTCACGGTGTTTGAAGCAGGTTTACTAAAACTAAAGACTCATTTGATAGATGCATTGCCCCAGCCAGGAGGTCAGTGTTCAGAAATTTATCCAAAGAAACCCATTTATGACATTCCTGCTTATCCAGAGATTTTAGCAGGAGATTTAGTGGATAGATTAATGGAGCAGATAAAACCCTTTGAACCAGGCTTTACGTTAGGTGAGCGAGCCGAAACTTTAGAAAAACAAGAAGATGGTTCTTTTGTTGTGACCACAAATAAAGGAACCAAGCATCACGCTCCTGTGGTTGTTATTGCAGGAGGTCTAGGCTCTTTTGAACCTAGAAAGCCACTTATTCCCAATATTGCGAATTATGAGGAAAAGGGAGTTTCATACATTATAAAAGACCCAGAAGTATACAGAAATAAAAAGGTGGTTATTTCCGGAGGTGGAGATTCAGCCTTGGATTGGGCTATTTATTTAACGAATGTTGCCTCCGAGGTAGCTTTGGTACACAGAAGAAATGAGTTTAGGGGAGCTTTGGATTCAGTTGAAAAAGCATCAGAATTGGCCAAGTTGGGTAAAATCCAGTTGTATACAGAAGCTGAAGTGAAAGAAGTTCATGGCGAGAATGAGCTACAAGCAGTAGTTATAAAACACAATGATGAAACTAAAGGACAAACCTATGTGGAAACAGACCATTTTATCCCACTTTTTGGACTTTCACCAAAACTTGGACCTATAGGTGGTTGGGGCTTGGAGATTGAAAAAAATGCTATTAAAGTAAACAATGCTAAAGATTACCAAACCAATATATCGGGGGTGTTTGCCATTGGAGATGTGAACACTTATCCAGGAAAATTGAAATTGATATTATCTGGATTCCATGAAGCTGCGGTAATGTGTCAGTTTGCCTATCAAATTATAAATCCGGATAAGCGATTTGTTATGAAATATACCACAGTTGGTGGAGTTGAAGGTTTTGATGGTACTAAAAAAGAAGCCAAAAAAGAAGTGGTGCAAAGCATAGTCTAAAGTTTTTTTAGGTTATTTGAGTTAGTCAAGAACCTTCCTTTGTGCCCGCTTAGGAAGGTTTTAACATTACAAAAAGAAGATTTAAGTTGTTTTTAAGGACAAAGAGTGGTTATTTTGTTCTCAGTTCATTTAAAAATTGAAATTGTTATCAAGAAAGGTGGAGGGATTAGACCCTATGAAACCTTAGCAACCCTTTACTCTTAAAGAAGGTGCTAAATTCTACCTTAAATCAATTTTTTGGTTTTAGGAAGGATAACGTAAAGAATACTTTTTACAGTATTTCCTACACTTTTCTTGATGCAATACTATAAACCCTTATAAAGGGTAATTGTGTTATGAAAAATATTGAGGCTATTTTACAGGAGCGTATTTTAGTGCTGGATGGTGCAATGGGTACTATGTTGCAGCGCTATAAATTTGTGGAAGAGGATTTTAGAGGTGAGCGATTTAAAGATTGGGAGCACCCTCTACAAGGCAATAATGACCTTTTGTCATTGACCCAACCACATGCCATTGCAGAAGTACACAAAAAGTATTTTGAAGCTGGGGCGGATATTGTTGAGACCAATACGTTTTCGGGGACAACAATTGCCATGGCAGATTACCACATGGAAGATTTGGTCTATGAGCTCAATTATGAATCTGCCAAAATTGCCAAAAAAGTTGCTGAGGAATTCACGGCAAAAGAACCTCATAAGCCAAGATTTGTGGCAGGTAGTATTGGCCCCACCAATAAAACAGCCAGCATGTCGCCAGATGTTAATGACCCTGGATATAGAGCAGTCTCTTTTGATGAATTACGTATTGCATATAAAGAACAAGTGGAAGCACTGTTGGATGGAGGAGCAGATATCTTATTGGTAGAAACCATTTTCGATACCTTAAACGCCAAAGCGGCATTGTTTGCTATTGAAGAAGTCAAAGAAGAAAGAAACATTAAAGTGCCTGTAATGGTTAGCGGGACCATTACCGATGCTTCTGGACGCACCTTATCTGGTCAAACAGCAGAAGCTTTTCTGATTTCTATCTCGCATATTCCTATAATATCTGTTGGATTTAATTGTGCCTTGGGAGCAGCACAACTTGTACCTCATTTAGAAGTATTGTCAGCAAAAACCGATTATGGAGTTTCTGCCCATCCAAATGCAGGATTGCCAAATGCCTTTGGAGAATATGACGAAACTCCTGAGCAAATGGCTGGTCAAATTAAAGAATACATGGAAAAAGGTCTTGTGAATATTGTAGGAGGTTGTTGCGGAACCACTCCAGATCATATTAGGGCTATTGCAGATTTGGTAAAAGAATATGAACCACGAAAATCAGTCGTTCCTGCATAGCTGGAAAACCATTTATGGAAAGTACTAAACCAAAATATTTAAAACTAAGCGGACTAGAGCCATTGGTCGTTACCCCAGATAGCAACTTCATAAACGTTGGGGAACGAACCAATGTAGCAGGATCTAAAAAGTTTCTTCGGTTAATCAAAGAAGAAAAATTTGATGAGGCATTGGACGTAGCCAGACATCAGGTAGAAGGTGGAGCTCAGGTTATAGATATTAATATGGACGATGGTCTTATTGATGGAAAAGAAGCTATGGTCAAGTTTTTAAACTTAATTGTGGCCGAACCGGATATTGCTAGGGTACCTATAATGATAGATAGTTCCAAGTGGGAAATTATTGAGGCAGGCCTTCAGGTAGTTCAAGGAAAATGTGTTGTCAACTCAATTAGCCTAAAGGAAGGTGAACAACAGTTTGTTCATCATGCAAAATTGATAAAAAGATATGGAGCTGCGGTTATAGTTATGGCTTTTGATGAAGTGGGGCAAGCTGATAATTATGAACGACGCAAAGAAATTGCAGAACGATCTTATCGAATTTTAGTGGATCAGGTCAAGTTTCCTGCGGAAGACATCATATTTGACCTCAATATTTTTCCTGTGGCAACAGGAATGGATGAACACAAACTGAATGCAGTCGATTTTATTCAAGCCACAAAATGGGTTAGGGAAAATCTTCCTTACTGCAGCGTGAGTGGTGGAGTTAGTAATGTTTCGTTTTCGTTTAGAGGAAATAACCCTGTCCGTGAAGCAATGCATTCCGTGTTTTTATATCATGCTATAAAAGCGGGAATGAACATAGGTATTGTTAACCCTGCCATGTTGGAAATCTATGATGATATTCCAAAGGACCTGTTAGAACATGTGGAGGATGTAATCCTTAATCGAAGAGATGATTCAACAGAGCGATTATTAGAATTTGCTGAGACCGTTGTAGGTAAAGCAAAGGAAAGTAAAGTTGATTTGTCTTGGAGAGAGGAACCCCTACAAGCTCGAATTACTAGGGCTTTGGTTAAAGGAATTGACCAATTTATAGTTGAAGATGTAGAAGAAGCTCGGATGGCTTCGGCAAAACCTATTGAAGTAATCGAAGGACATTTGATGACAGGCATGAATGTGGTTGGGGATTTGTTTGGTAGTGGAAAAATGTTCTTGCCTCAGGTTGTAAAGTCGGCACGGGTAATGAAAAAAGCGGTTGCTTACTTACTGCCTTATATAGAAGAAGAAAAACTATTAAATCCACAAGAAGGAGATTCAGATGGCAACGGAAAAATTCTCATGGCTACCGTTAAGGGTGATGTGCACGACATTGGAAAAAATATAGTTAGTGTGGTATTGGCCTGTAACAATTATGAGATAGTGGATTTAGGGGTAATGGTGCCACCGGAAAAAATAATTGCAGAAGCGATTACCCATAATGTAGATATCATTGGTTTAAGTGGGTTGATAACACCGTCGTTGGATGAGATGGTGCATTTGGCCAAAGAAATGGAACGCAAGAACTTCAAAGTTCCTTTGTTAATTGGTGGAGCAACTACAAGTAAGGCCCATACCGCTGTCAAAATAGACCCGCAATATAGTCAAGCTGTGGTGCATGTAAACGATGCATCTAGGGCTGTCACCGTGGTTGGGGATTTACTACAGAAAGAAACACAGCATACATATAAACAATCAATTAAGGATGATTATGATGTGTTTAGAGATAAGTTTCTAAAACGCTCCGTTCAAAAAGAATACAAAACAATTGAGGCCGCCCGAAAGAATAAATTTCAAACGGATTGGAATAAATCAGAGATTATTAAACCCAATCAATTGGGAATCCAGATTATTGAAGATTTGGACCTGGATAAATTACTGCCTTTTATTGATTGGACACCATTTTTTAGAAGTTGGGAGCTGCACGGGAAGTATCCAAGCATTTTAAAGGACAATGTAGTTGGAAAACAAGCTACAGAACTTTTTGAAGATGCACAGGTTATGTTAAAGCAGGTTTTAGATGAGAAATTGTTGAAAGCTAAAGCGGTTTTTGGTTTATTTCCTGCAAACACCATCAATGACGACGACATTGAAGTCACTGACTCTCCTGTCAATTCGAACACAATCGAGAACAAAGAAACCAAATATGTTTTTAGAACCCTTCGCCAGCAATTACAGCGAAAAGAAGGCGTTCCCGACTATGCATTGGCCGATTTTATCGCTCCAAAAGAGACAGGTATTCAAGACTATATAGGTTGTTTTTGTGTGAGTACCGGATTTGGAACGGCAGAACTGGCAGCAGAATATGAAAAAAATCTTGATGATTACAGTTCCATTATGATTAAAGCACTGGCTGATCGTTTGGCAGAGGCCTTTGCAGAATATCTTCATAAAGAAGTTCGTATCAAACATTGGGGTTATGCTACTCATGAGGATTTGACCAACGACGATTTAATTAAAGAATCGTATAGGGGAATTCGTCCCGCACCAGGTTACCCTGCTTGCCCCGATCATTTGGAGAAGTTGACCATTTGGGAGTTGTTAGGCGTCGAAGAAAAAATAAGCGTTCAACTTACAGAAAGTTTGGCGATGTGGCCCGCAGCAAGTGTAAGCGGATATTACTTTGGACACCATGAAGCCAAATATTTTGGTTTGGGAAAAATAAAGCAAGATCAAGTTGAGGATTTTGCAAAAAGGAAAGAAATTAAACTGGAAGAAGCACAAAAGTGGCTGGCTCCGAATATTGCTGAAGAATAATCAATGAAAGTAACAGACCATATTAAAAAAGCAAAAGGGGAAACGCTTTTCAGTTTTGAAATTATACCGCCCGTAAAAGGAAAAAGTATTCAGGAACTCTATAATAATATTGATCCTTTAATGGAATTCAATCCTCCTTTTATAGATGTTACTACTTCAAGAGAAGAATTTGTGTACATAGACCGTGATGGTCTTTTGGACAAAAAACTGACTCGTATGCGTCCTGGTACTTTGGGTATTTGCGCATCTATTACACATAAGTATAATGTGGATACAGTTCCTCATGTGCTATGCGGAGGATTCACCAAAGAAGAAACAGAATACTTGTTGGTGGATTGTCATTATTTGGGAATAGATAATGTGATGGCGTTGCGCGGAGATGCCATGCAAGAAGAAAAATACTTTGAGCCTACTAAAGGAGGTCACCCCTATGCATCCAGTTTGGTCAAACAAATTCAAGAATTGAACTGTGGAAATTACTTACATGAAGTGATTGAAACAGACAATTGTTCAGATTTTTGCATTGGTGTGGCTGGTTATCCGGAGAAACACATGGAAGCACCTTCCTTAAAATCAGATTTAAAAAGATTGAAGCAAAAGGTGGATTTGGGCGCAGATTATGTTGTCACACAAATGTTTTTTGACAATAAAAAGTATTTTGAGTTTGTAGAGGAAGCCAGAAAAATGGGAATTACTGTTCCTATAATTCCTGGAATAAAACCAATAGCGGTTAAGAGGCATTTACAACTACTTCCACAAGTATTCCGTGTGGATATTCCACAAGATTTGGTAGATGCAGTAGAAGCTTGCAAAACAAACAAAGAGGTCCGTCAGGTTGGGGTAGAGTGGTGTATTCAGCAGTCCAAGGAATTAAAAGAAGCCGGAGTCCCGGTATTGCATTATTATTCTATGGGCAAATCGGATAATATTAGAGCTATTGCGGGAGAGGTATTTTAATTTCCTATTTTAGCGCCTCATGAGGCGCCTACTTTGTTTATGTATCCTTGTATGTAGTAGCTATGGATTTTCCCAAAAAGAGGAAGTTCCCAAAAAGTTGGTGGTAGACGTAAACCAGTTTTATGGTTCCATTGTATTGCATAACCCAGATATTTCACATTTAATAACGGATCACCCGGGAGGAGTTATTTTGGGATTAAGCAGAAAGAGGTTTGGTAATAAAGAATGGGAGTCGCTTTATGGATACCCAGATACCGGTTTTTCGTTTGTGTATCAAAACACAAATAATTCAACTTTAGGAGATCATTTTGGACTGTATGCCCATTACAATTTCTATTTTTTTAAGCGTAAAGTACAGTTTCGAGTGGGTCAGGGTCTTGCATACAATACAAATCCGTATGATAAAACTGAAAATTTCAGAAACAATGCTTACGGCTCCCATATATTAAGTTCCACATTGGTAATGTTCAATTATAACAAGGAAAATCTAATTGCCGGTATAGGCCTAAAAGCAGGGATTTCTTTACTACACTATTCCAATGCCAATTTTAAAGCTCCTAACACTTCCACCAATACTATGGCTTTTAACTTGGGGTTGACCTATGATTTGGATGCTGAAAAATCATACGAATTTATTCAACCTGAAACTATAGAAAAGATTACCGAGCCCATTCGATATAATTTTGTTTTAAGAAGCGGGGCAAATGAGAGTGATATTATTGATTCTGGGCGTTACGGATTTTTAATTTTATCGGCGTATGCCGACAAAAGACTTGGCAGAAAGAGCTCAATACAATTTGGGACAGATATCTTTTTCTCCAATTTTTTAAAGGAATTGATTCGGTTTCAGTCTATTTCATTCCCAGAACTTAATGTAGCATCCGATACAGATTACAAGCGCGTTGGACTTTTTGTAGGCCATGAACTTTTCGTAAATAAAATGAGCGTGATTGCCCAATTGGGATACTATGTATATTATCCTTTTGATTTTGAAGGAAAAACCTATAATAGGATAGGCCTAAAACGTTATTTTGGAGATAAAGTCTTTGGGGCTGTTACCTTAAAATCTCATGGAGCAAAAGCAGAAACTGTAGAATTTGGAATAGGAGTTCGTTTATGAAAAAGTTGATTCCCATATATTTTACCCTGCTTTTGGTTGCCTGTAACGGTGACAATGTGCCGGACTGCTTTCAAAACGCTGGTGATTTGGTTAGAGAAACTGTAGAGGTTAATCAATTTACCAATATCACGGTCTTTGAAAACATCAACCTAGTAATAAGACAAGGGACTGAGCAAATAGTGGAAATTGAAACAGGAGAATTCCTTCGGAAAGAGGTCTCGGCTCAAGTAGAAGATAACCGCCTCATTCTTAGAAATGAGAATGGCTGCAATTTTTTTCGGGATTACGGTTTGACCACGGTTTACGTTACATCACCAAATATTGAGCAAATACGCAGTAGCACTGGGCTATTAATTTCCAGCGACGGGGTATTGAATTACCCGAATCTCTCCTTAGTCTCCGAAAGCTTTGCAGAGCCAGAAGCAGAAACCACAGATGGTTCTTTTGATTTGAATGTTGCATCAGAAAGCATTAGCATTGTGGTTAATGGTATTGCTTTTTTTCAGCTTAGCGGAACAACTTCTAATTTAAACATTACTATAGCCGCAGGGGACTCCAGAATAGAAGCTGAAAACCTTGTTGCGCAGAATATTAGTATCAATCATAGAGGTTCTAATGATGTGCTTGTGAATCCACAACAAAGAATAACCGGTGTTTTAAGAGGCACTGGAGATGTTATAAGCAACAACCGTCCGCCAGAAGTTGAGGTGGAGGAACTTTTTAACGGACGGTTGATTTTTAATGATTAAAATATTGAAATCTATTACTTAATTGGGATGTAAATCTCAGTTCTTAGTTTCTCTTCTTCAGTCTTTTCGGCATTATTCAAATATTTTTCACGAACAGGCTCATCCCTTAATTCATAGTCACTTTCAAGTAGCCAGGTGTTGAAAATATAGTCATAGACATATCTAAAATTGGTATAACTACCTTGATAAAGAAAAACGGCAAACTTTCCACCTTTTAATGTTTTTGTACCCACTTTTCCTGAAGCTTTAGCTTCTTTATGAATAATTAAGCAAGCGTCATAGCGAATGTTACTTTCTTCTGTTACGTTTGGGTCATCAAAGGGTTGTCCAAAATGTTCAATCCCAGCGGTAAACAATTTTTGCTCCTTTACTTTTTGCCATAAGGTCGCCCATGCAGAAGGATAATCCATTTTGTCATAAGCACCTTTAAGAGTGAGGTAAATGCAATTTTTATCTTCTAAAGTGATGAATTTTGCTTTTTTAATGTTTAATGATTTTGTTTCCATACTGTTTGTCATTTTAAAATTGAATGTTTTATTTTTCCGATACTCCGAAGGAGTTGTGTTAAAGTGTTGCTTAAAAGCCTTTGTTAATGAAGAAGGCGTTTCATAGCCCACTTGATAACTCACCTCCTCAATAGGTAAGGATGTATACCGAATCATTTTGGCGGCGGTTTCTATTCGTGCCCTTGTAATGTAGGCTCCAATGGGTTCACCTAATAATGCTCTTGTAATTCGATGAAAATGAAAAGGTGAAAAATGAGAAAGTTCTGCTAGGGTCTTAATATCGATTTTTTCATCTAAATGATTATGAATGTATTCCACAATACGATTTAGTTTTTGATGGTAGTACGCCTTGTTATTTTCAGATTGTGCCATTTCTTTTTTATTGTTGAGACAAATGTATAGGGAAATTGAAGTACTCACTTTTTCAATCTTGCTGACTTTAATTTTTGATTTTCGACATCATTCTAAATTAAATGAAGAATCTTATTTTTCAATTGAGGGATTTCTCACTATGTTCGAAATGACAAAAATCTAATCTTGGGAACAATACAAACCTTCTTTAATAATTTGTTTAATTCAAGACCTAAAACTAAATCACTTGATAACCTCCAAGGATTTAGAAAGTATGATGCTATCCTACATAATCTAGTGGCTGAGAAGAAAGTGCCAGGAATGGCAGTTACCATTTTAAAAGATGGTCAAATTGTACTGGAAAAAGGATATGGATATGCAAGTCTAGAAGAAAAGATTAAAGTAAATCCCAAGAAAACCGTATTCCGAATTGCCAGTATCTCAAAATGTATCACAGGTATGGCATTGGCAAAAATGGTAGAGGAGGGGATAGTGGATTTGGATACTTCATTTTATAATTATGTGCCGTACTACCCAAAAAAGAAAAATGATTTCACCTTACGACTGTTGGCCGGTCATACGGCAGGTATCAGAGGGTATAGAGGTAAAGAATATGCTTTAAATAAGCCTTATTCAATTAAAGATGGTATTGAGGTTTTTAAGGATGACCCTTTGGTTTTTGAACCAGGTAATGGGTATTTATATAATAGTTTTGACTTTGTCTTACTGTCTCTTGCAATGCAAGAAGCCAGTGGAGTTCCCTTTGAAAAGTATGTAAAGGAAAAAGTACTTGACCCTTTGGGAATGACAACTACCTTCCCTCCTAAACTTACCCAAGAAGAAATTGAAAACTTTACGGAAAACTACACTAAGACCAGAATAGGTTTTCAAAACGCCTTACCTGTCAATAATTATTACAAGCTGGCTGGTGGAGGCTACCTGTCCACTAGCAATGATATTTCTAAGCTGGGGCAAGCTATTTTAGAAGGGAAATTGGTAAAACCAGAAATACTAAAAGAAATAGTCACTTCACAAACCGTAAATGGCAAACCTACTTATTACGGATTGGGTTTTCAGGTTAGTCAAGATAATACGGGCCGTGACTTTGTAGGTCATATAGGCAATAGTGTTGGGGCATATTCCAATTTTTTTGTTTACCCTACTGAAAAAATGATAGTTTCCATTTTGATAAATTGTACAGACCCTAAAGTACAGGAGAGTTTAGAAGGCTTTCAAAGTCTATAGTAAGAAAAAGTAAATCAAATCATAATAAGTTAGGAATCCTTACTATATTTGTATTGCAATAATGCAAAACCTAAAACATTACAAATGAGTAAATCAGTTTTTTATCATGCAGGCTGTCCAGTATGCGTCAGTGCAGAACAAGATGTTGTGACCTTAATAGGCACTGAAAATGTATCCGTAGTAAATATTGGTGAAAACAGGGATAGAATCTTAGAAGCAGAAGATCTAGGTGTGAAATCTGTACCAGCTTTGGTAACTCCCAATGGAAATGTTTTACATATCAATTATGGAGCATCCATTGAAGAAGTAAAGGGTTAGTTATTTTTTTAACCTTTAAAGTTAGGAATCCTTATTAATTTAAAACTCTATTTATGAAAGCACAGAATTTATTAATGATAGGCATATTGTTTGGAGGTGGTTTATTCACCTCTTGTGCCCAAAAAAGTCCTTATAATAATGCAGATTTTAAGATTAAGGCAGCACAAATTACGCACGATACCGATTTAGGCGTAACGGTTTGGGAATTAGCCGTAAATGGTACTGCCGGTGCCACAGTGCCTACTGCAGTTGGTCAATTGGACGGAGCTCCGGTATTGGGATATGTTTTTCCAACTAGCTTACAACCTACAGATGTAGGTTTTAATGAAACTGACGGTATTGTGGCTTTAGCCTTAACATCTCATCCCGATTTTGATGATACCCCACTGTGGGATGAAAACAACGATGCCGTTTTTGACAATGATGGTGTGGTTTGGCATCCGCATTGGGTAGTTTTAATAGATGATAAACGGGTGGCCGGCGGACTTTCCGTGAAACAATTTAAAAAGGCTGATGAAACGGTGGTACTTCCACCAACAAACCCGGGAATGCCAATGTATATGGACTCTCCGGGATATCCAGTGCTTACCAAAAATAAAATCATAAAAGTTATTGTGCCAGATTATCGTATCAATAACAGAACAGATTTTAAATATGATGGAGTTACTGCTTTTATGAAAGTAAATACTAGTATTGACGATATGCCTATGTTAGGAGTGTATGAAGTTTTTAGCATTGCCAGTGGTGACTTGTCTTTACCATATACCATAAAATAGAAGTATGGAGGTTTCAGTTTGGGATACGTATGTTCCACGACAAGATGGGAAAGTCATGCATTTTGATATTTTAGTCCCTAGTACGTTGATAGATACAGATATCATTTTTAATTTTGTTAAGCGTTATTTGTCTTCTAAAACTTTCATGACGGGTGAGTTATCTGTTAATGAATGCAAGTTTTGTCATATGCAAGAAGCACCTTTAGCGGTGGTTGAAAACATAGATAAAGACGGATATTATATTATTGAAATGGAAAACTGTTCCTAATTTAATTAGGATAACTAACTTTAGCCTGTCAGATAATTGGCAGGCTTTGTTTTTTATGAATAAGAAGAGTGTTTTTAATCCAGAACGACAGCAAGATGACCTTTCCAGTAAAATAATTACTGGCTTGGAACGTATATCACAAGCTTTTAAAGCGCTTTTGTGGGAAAAGGCAAAGCAACTGGGTCTGAGTCCTATTCAGATTCAAATTTTGATTTTTGTTGCTTATCATAAAAGTGAATTCAACAATGTGAGCTTTTTGGCGCATGAATTTAACATAACCAAACCCACTATCAGCGATGCCATAAGGGTATTGGATAAAAAAGGATTTATTATCAAAGATTATTCATCAGCCGATAATCGAAGCTATTCTATCTTACTTTCAAGTTTGGGAAAAGAGATTGTTTCAAAAACAGAACATTTTGCAAATCCATTGGTAGACCAGTTGGATGCTGTAAAGGTTGAAGAAAAGGAAAACTTGTTCAAGACATTGAGCAAGTTAATTTATCAAATGAATCAAACAGGTGTTTTAACGGTGCAACGCATATGCTTTGGGTGCAAGTTTTATCAGAAAACAGCAGCTAATCACTATTGTCATTTGTTGGAGAAACAATTAAAGCATTCAGATATTCGGCTTGATTGTGTTGAGTTTGAAGAAAAATCATGATTTCGGAAGCGCTATTGAAAAAATACGGAGCAGAGCAAGTGCAGCTCAAAAAAAGAGAGGTGCTTTTTGGAATTGATACGGTACCTCGATATTATTTTCAGGTTATCTCGGGTAAAATAAAGATGAATAACTTTAATGAGGATGGCAAGGAGTTTATACAAGGTATATTTTCTGAAGGGTCAAGTTTTGGAGAACCTCCCCTGTTTGCAGAATTGGCTTACCCGGCATATGCCGAAGCGGTAGAGGATAGCACGGTATGGAAGCTTGAAAAGAAAAGTTTTTTTCAATTACTTAAAGAAAACCCAGATACGCACTTGGCATTAACTAAAGTGTTGGCGGGTAGGTTACACTATAAAGCTACTATGGTGGCCGAGATTTCTTCTGAAAGCCCAGAACATCGACTGTTAAAACTCATTGATTACTTCAAAATTCATATCCATAAATTACCTGAAGATGAACCGTACCTGGTAGAGTTGTCTAGACAACAAATGGCAGATCTTACCGGCCTTAGGGTGGAAACAGTTATCCGAGCCATTAAATCTTTAGAGAAGAAAAATATAGTTCAGCTTAAGTCTCATAAAATAGTTCGGTAGAAATTTTATCTACGACAAGCTCCTTTATGATTTAAGTCATAAAAATGAACGTTCTATCTAGAATAATTTTGTTTCATAATATGACAAATGACATATATTATGGAGCTTTATTCGAAAGGTTTGCAAGAATTTAAAAGAAGTATCAATGGATATTCCCCAATATTCATAATAGGTCAAAGCTGTTTAGGTTCTGTGGCAGCAATGTATATTTTAATAAATGGGGCATCCGCCATTCAAATGTTCCAGTTGTTTCTGGTTACCATAGCATGTATGGGTTTTAACGCAGCTGTGCTGTCCCAACAGAGCCCCAAAACTGTGTTTAATCTTTTTATTGTTAGTGTTGTTCTCAGTACCGTGGTATTAATATTAAATTTGCTGTAATATGGCAAGAGTGAAAATAGAAACGCGTAAGGAGGTTCAATTATTGGTGACCCAGTTTTACGAAAAAGTAAGAGAGGACGCTGAGATTGGACATTTTTTTAATGAAACCGTAGATGACTGGCCAGCACATATGGACAAATTGGTAGATTTTTGGGAAACTAACTTATTTTTTGTTCAGAAGTATAAAGGAAACCCTTTGATGGTCCACGCAGAGTTAGATGAAAAAATGAACCACGAAATTTCTAATTATCATTTTGGAATTTGGTTGCGTCATTGGATTGAAACTATAGATACCAATTTTGTGGGCGAAAATGCAGAAAAAGCAAAACAAAGAGCCCGAAATATAAGCGTAAGAATGTTCATGACTATTTTTGAACATCGAAAACGCTTGTCTTCCAATTAGAGAAGTTTTTTAGACGCGCTCACTCGCAAATTCTTCACAAAGTGCCAATGTCTCTTTAACATCTTCCAGTGTTGTTCTTGGGTTGATCAGACACATTCGTAAAACTGTTTTTCCATGCAATACGGTAGTGACCAATAACGCTTTTCTGGAGGATACTACCTTTTCAGAAATATATTGATTGATAGCATCGAGTTCCTTTTTTGAATGCTTTTTTGCAATTGGATTATACCTAAAATTAATGATTGCCAAGGTTGCAGGAAAAACAACTTGCCAATATTTACTTGCTCGTAAAAGCGTTTCTACTTCTTCCGCCAAATCTATATTATATGTAATGGCATTTCTAAATTTCTTTAATCCATATGTTTTTAGGGACATGTAAAATTTGAGTGCCCTAAACCTTCTGGTGAGTTGAATGCCATGGTCATAAAAATTGATTTCAGAAGTATTTCCTTCAATATCCCTAAGATACTCGGGTTTTTCTGTGAAAGTATGGCTTAAATGTTTGTGGTTTCTTATTAAAAGACAACCCATTTCATATGGTTGAAAAAACCATTTATGAGGATCTACGGTCAACGAATCGGCTTTTTCAATACCTTTTAAAAGCTGTTTTCCCTTTGGAGATAAAATTGCTGCCGCACCATAAGCTCCATCAATATGAAACCAGATATCTTCTTTTTTACAAATTGTTGCAAGCTCAGAAATTGGGTCTATGGTACCAGTGTTTGTAGTGCCAGATGTGGCAATAAGGCAAAAAGGGTGAAGTCCTTCCAGTTTATCCTTTGCAATACAGTTTTTAAGCTTATTTATGGCAAATTTAAATTCAATATCTGTTGGTATTATTCTAATCTGCTCTTTTTTAAACCCTAAAACCCGGATTGCCTTAATGTTTGATGAATGCGCCTGATCAGAAAGGTATATTACCGCTTTTGAAAAATCTTCCCCACATTTAATTCTCCTAGCTGTGGTCAATGCGGTTAAATTTGCCATGGAACCCCCGCTGGTAAAAATACCACCTCCTTTTTTTTGTGGAAACCCAAATATTTTAAGCAACCACTGTATGGTTATGATTTCCAGTTCTGCCGCAGCTGGAGATGCTACCCAACCACCAGAAAAAATATTAAAACCGGTTGCAAGGGCATCTGCCATTACACTTATATAATTACTTGGGCCCGGGACAAAAGAATACGATTTTGGATGAGACATATCCGTGCTATTTGTCATCACTTTTTTCAAAACAAAATTGAGTACATCCAAGGGTTTAGACCCATTTTCTGGCGCTTCTTCTAAGAACAAAGAATCCATTTCTTCTCGGGATCCCTTAGCTACTGGAAGTTTGTTGTTTTGGGTATGGTAATGTTCCACTATGGCATCTACAACATGAGTGCCGTACGTTTTCATTTCTTCTTTTGATAGTTCTAAACTAGCGCGATCTTTGTTCATAGAATCCTATTAACCCTGAACTGCAAAAGTACCGATTTGGATATTTGAATAGCATGATGTTTGACTTAAAATAATATTGAAAAAAGTTGTAGCCCAATTGAAACTGGAAAATGAGAAATTTGATTGTTTCAATACTCTAAATACCTTAATTTTATTCTGTAAGTATTAGTGATGCATAGATTCTTTTTAATCATAGTTTTTCTCATCTGCGGATTCCAGGTTTCTGCTCAAGACGCTATTTTGGGTTTTGTTGATTTAGAAAACCCTGAGGAGTGGGAAACAGATGTACATCTAAGTAAATTGTCACTAAATAGTCTGGAAAAAGAGGGTGATCAAAAACCAGTGGCCATTGCCAAAATTAGAAAGGATGGTTCTTTTGCTTTCAATAAAAAATATATATCGGAATCAAATGAATTGTACAGACTTTCAATTAATCGGATTAGAAAAGTAATCAATGACACGGTAAAAAAGGAAGTGGACTTTATTCTTTCTAATAAAGACTTTATAAAATTTAAAAAAGGAAAACAACTGTTTGCCAATTTTGAAACCTCTAATCAAGCTCAACTGGAATGGCAAAAGTTCAAAAGCTTTGAATCAAATTTAGTTCGGCAATATGTGTCTTCAGAAGAAATGACGCAGCCTAGAAAGGGCTTTGTGAAAGATTCACTTCAGATACTGATGGTAAAATTGATTGGTATTAAACAATTGGAAAGCAAAAAATTGTTGGATACTGATATTGCCCAAAATGAAACATATTACCTAAGCTTGCTCTCAGAATTACATGCAAGCGACTTGGACCCATCTGCCTATGCATTTCTAGAACGAAAATTGGCCTATTTAACCAATATAGGCTTAGAAAGGGAATTGCAACAAAGCAGATGGATAAATTTCGGGCTATTTTTTATGGTTTTTATATTAGGTGTATTGGCTCTTAAAATGAAGAGAAGACAGCACAGATTGGCAATTTCTGAATTGAGCAAGCAGGAGAGAACTGTTCGTGGCCTTATTCTTCAGGGAAAAAGCAATAAGGAGATTGCAAATGAACTTTTTATTAGCCTCAGCACAGTTAAGACCCATATTACCAGCATTTACAGCAAATTAAATGTTGCCAACAGGCAAGAGTTACTACAAAAGAGTACGGGTACTAGTACCTAAATCAGACCTTGTATATTTCATAACAGCATTTTTCACACATTACTTTGCTTCAAAATTTTACTGTTTTGAAGTATTTGTATTGGGTTATCTTTTGTTTCGTGGTCTCATCAGCATATTGTCAAAATCAATATACTGTATCTGGAAAGGTAGTTGATGAAGGTGGCGATACAATACCTATAGGTGATGTGCTTTTGTATGATGTGAATCAAGACAATTTGATAAAATATACGCAATTGGTTGATGGAAACTTTCTATTGGAAGATCTTCCAGAAAGTGATTATCATTTAAAGATTTCTGCACTTGGTTATCAAAACTTTGAAAAGACAATCCTTCTTAATCAAAGTGGGGAATTGCAAATCACATTAAAGGAAAGCACAACTAAGCTTGAAGAGGTCGAAGTGGTAGCTGCCAAAAATCCAATAACCAACAAAAATGGTAACTTAAAGATTGATGTTCAGAATCCGATCTTTTCTGCAATTCCGGATCCTTTGGACGTTTTGTCAAAGCTCCCAAATGTTCAAATATCGGCGAATAGGGAATCCATTTCAGTTATTGGTAAAGGAAATCCTTTAATTTACTTGGGAGGCCAGCGAATCAGTTTTGAAGAATTTACGACCTTGTCTGTAGATAACATAGATAGTATTGAATTGATTAACAATCCTTCTGCCAAATACGAGGCGGAGGGTAGAGCAGTGTTGTTGATCACAAGAAAGAAAAATTTACAAGAAGGTGTAAAAATGAATGCTAGTGAGACGGCTTCTTTCAGGAAAAATTTCAATAATTATTTAGCTACGAACGGGAGTTATTCCAGCGGAAAATGGATTGTTCAAGGAAATTTTGCCTACAATGATTTAGGGCAATGGGAAAGCCATACGTTTGCGTTCAATATCCCAGAAGAAAATGTTTTTTCAGATTACTTGGTATTGATCCCATTGAATAAACGTAAACAAATAAATGGTGGCTTAGGTCTGTTCTATCCCCTAGAAAAAGACGATTACGTTTCCTTCAATACAACCTTCAAACGACAAACGGATAAGGCTCCTATTGAAACGGAAACTTTTATTCAGAGTGAAGAGGGGGAAGACAATATTGTTTCAGATTCCAAAAATGATAATACCAAGGATTATTTCAGCAGTAATTTTAACTATAATAAAAGCGTGGGCAAAAACTTTAATCTTTTTACGGGATTTCAGTACTCCTCTTTTAAACAAACCTTAGATACGGAAATCTTGAATAGTTTTAATGAAGGTGGATTTAATTTGGATGAAATTAGAGAGCAAGAATATAAAATCAATTCTGTGGCATTTAGAATAGATTTAGAGCATAATATTTCAGATAATTTGAAATGGGAACTTGGCACAAACCTTAATGAGGCTAGGGCAGACGCTTTTACCGAAATACGGGAAACAGAGGATAATGCGAGAACTATTTTTGATTTTGATTACAAAGAACAACTGCACTCTGCATATTCTACATTATCTGGGAGTATGAAAAATTGGATGGACTATAATTTGGGATTGCGGGTTGAGTACAATAAAGTGAAGGGGCAACTTAAAGATGAAGTTTCTCCTCTTATTGAGCGAGAGAACACCAACCTATTCCCAAAAGCAGGTTTGAACATAAAGCTAGATAGTACAAAAACGGTATCGGTAAATTTTGCACGGAGTATTTCACGTCCAAATTTTAGCGGAACAAGTACAATAAGAACATTCATCAATCCTTTTTTGGAAGGAGTCAACGATGTGAACTTATTACCAACATTGACCAATGAGCTGTCCGCCAACTTTCAATGGAAAAACAAGTCTATCAATGCGACTTATTACCAAAATACAAATCCTGCATATTTCACAATCCAATATGATCAAGCGTTAGGAAGGGCCATTCTATCCACAATAAATTTGAAAAAAGAATCTGGATTTTATCTTGGATTGACCTTGCCATTTTCCCATAAAAAATGGACCTCCACCAATACGATCAGTCTTAACTATAACAAAATAGAAGACGATGCTGCTACTATAGGCAAGACAAACCCATATGTATATGCATATTCCAATCAACAGTTCAAAATTGGAAAGGACACTACAATTGCTTTTGGAGGGTGGTTGTTGACCAGAAGACAGGAAGGGATATTTAAGCGTAATAGTATGTTGGTGCTGGATGCGGCTATTACAAAAACACTGTTTAAAAAACTAAGCTGTGCAATTCGTCTAAACGACATTACCAGAGCAATGAACTTTGAGGAGCAATATTCAATAAATGGTGTTGAAGCTAAAGGGGTTTATTTTACAGATGCAAAAGAATTGGCATTTTCTGTAAAATATGTTTTTGGTGATACTAAGGACACTAAATTCAAGAACAAAGACGTAGATGAGAACCTAAAAAGGATAAATTAACTCGTCAACTCAGTGAATAAACTCTCAAGGTTCTTATTTTTTCTGCTCAGCTGTAGCGTTTTTAATTTGTTATCATGAGCAAAATCAAAAACGGCAGGTCTCATATCTTTTGAAGTGGCAAAGGTGATTTCATAGATAAAACCTCCAGTGTTCTTAACATGAGACACGTTGGGCAATTTGTTTAACAACACCTCTTCAACCCTATAGTCGAACTCCACTTCTATAATTTGTTCTTTTGCTTCACGGAGATCTTCCAATTTTTTATCAGCGACCAATTCTCCCTTGTTAATAATGATAACACGATCACAGACGGCCTCAACCTCCTTCATAATGTGCGTGGAAAGGAGTATCGTTTTTTCTTTACCGATCTCTTTAATCAGTTTTCTTATTTCAACCAATTGATTAGGGTCAAGCCCAGTCGTGGGCTCATCTAAAATCAATACATCTGGACCATGCAATAAGGCTGCTGCCAACCCAACACGTTGACGGTATCCTTTGGATAACTTACCTATTTTCTTGTGAGCTTCAGGTTCAAGGCCGGTTTGATCAATTACTTCTGCAATACGTTCTTTGGAAACATTATATACATCGGCGTTAAAAGCTAGATATTCCTTTACATACATCTCTAAATAGAGAGGATTGTGCTCAGGTAAATAGCCAATGCTTTTTTGAACCTCACGCTCAGATTTTAAAACATCAAACCCATTTACCTCCGCATCTCCAGAATTGGCCTTGTAGTAGGTGGTTAAAACACGCATCATAGTAGACTTTCCAGCACCATTTGGACCTAAAAAACCAACTATCTCACCTTTATTAATTGAAAAAGAAACATTGTTCAATGCTTTTTGCTTGCCAAAAGTCTTGGTGACGTTTTTTACTGTGATGGACATTCAAATTTATTTGAATTCAAAAATACGGTTTTAGATTTCTCAATCTACGCTGGTTATCTCATTTTGAAATAGTAAACTAATCTATCGGGTCATTTTAATGCAACTTGAAAATCCTGAAATATTTTGAATTCTTAAAAAAATGATATTTCTCCAAAGTAATATTCAACAAATCTGGGCATTTTGCTAAAAATCGAAAAAATTTTGGGTTTAGCTTTTGTTTTTCAATTGAATACCTATCTTAGCCCAAGAATTACTACAAAATGACAAAAACGTATTTCTGGAACGGTTTTTATTTCTACTTCTTTTTTAAAAGAGGTACGGGACTGTTCTAAATATACATTAAGTATAAAAAACACATAAGGTCCCGATGCAAATCGGGACTTTTTTTTTACAATGAGTTTAAAAGTTGCAATACAAGGAATTAGGGGATCCAACCACCATCAAGTGGCAAAGGATTTTTTTGGTGATGATATAGATTTGTTGGAGTGCCTTTCTTTTGATGCCGTTATAGCACATTTGTTAAATGGTTCTGCAGATAAGGGAATTATGGCTATTGAGAATTCAATTGCTGGTTCAATAATTCCCAACTACAATCTAATTTACCATAATAATATGCACATTATTGGGGAGCATTATTTGAGCATCCATCACAATTTAATGGTATTGAAAGGAAGTTCATTTGCGGATATTGAAGAAGTGCACTCGCACCCGATGGCCCTATTGCAATGCAAGGAGTTTTTTAAGAAATACCCAAAGATAAAATTAGTTGAGGATGTGGATACTGCTGAGACGGCTAAACGCATCAAAGAAGGTAAGTTAACCAATATTGCTGCCATTGCTCCCAAAGTTGCCGCAGAGTTGTATAATTTGGATATTATTGCTTCTGAAATCCAGACGATTAAAAATAATGCAACGCGTTTTATCATTTTAAAAAAACAGAACAAAGTTCTGCCAGAGGAAGAGATAAACAAAGCTTCCTTAAGATTTATTACGGACCATAAACGTGGAAGTTTGGCAACAGTATTGAATGTTATGAGCGATTGTAATTTGAATTTGACAAAAATCCAATCCTTACCAGTGATTGAAACCCCCTGGAAATATGCCTTTTTTGTGGATGTGACTTTTGAGAGATATGATTACTTCATAAAAGCAAAATCATTATTGGAAATTATGTCTGAGGATTTTAGAGTGTTGGGCGAATATAAAAATGCATTGCAGTCATGATTACAGCAGATAGATTACATAGCGTTCAAGAGTATTACTTTTCTAAAAAATTAAGGGAAGTCCGTAGTCTTATTGATGAAGGTAGGCCAATAATCAATATGGGCATTGGCAGTCCTGATTTACCTCCTTCAAAAGAAACTGTGAGCACATTACAACATGTTTTAGAAGACAGCAAAGCACACCAGTACCAAAGTTATCAGGGCTTGCCAGAACTTCGCGAAGCTATGGCCAACTTTTATGAGTCACGTTTTGACGTGCGGGTAAATGCCAATACTGAACTTTTGCCTCTTATGGGTTCAAAAGAAGGTATTATGCATATTAGCTTAGCTTTTTTGAATGTGGGGGATGAGGTGTTAATACCAAACCCTGGCTACCCTACATATACTTCCGTGACAAACTTAGTGGGGGCAAAACCCATTATGTATGATTTGACCGCAGAAAGTGGTTGGCTTCCAGATATAAAAGCATTGGAGCGAATGGACCTATCAAAGGTTAAATTGATGTGGATAAGCTACCCTAACATGCCTACTGGAGCCAGAATAAGCATGGCTAAAATGAAAGAGCTTATTGCGTTTGCAAAAGCCAATAATATACTTGTGGTCAATGACAACCCATACAGTTTTGTTCTGAATGATGATCCAACCAGTATTTTACAAGTTGAAGGTGCAAAAGAGGTTGCCTTGGAATTAAATTCGTTGAGCAAAACCTTTAATATGGCTGGTTGGCGAGTGGGGATGGTACTAGGTAGTCAAGAACATATTACAGCAGTTTTAAAAATAAAGAGCAATATGGATTCAGGCATGTTTTACGGAATCCAAAAAGGGGCCATAACTGCCTTACAAAGCGATTCGGATTGGTTCAAGAGTTTAGATGAGGTTTATGAAAGACGCAGGAAACTTATGTTTGAACTGGTGGATAAACTTGGAGCTGCTTATGATACAAATACGGCAGGTATGTTCGTTTGGGCCAAGTTGCCAAAAGGATCTAAGTCTTCAGAAACCTTTATAGATGAGGTCTTGTACGATAAAAACATCTTTATAGCTCCTGGGACTATTTTTGGAAGCAATGGCGAAGGGTACATACGGTTTTCACTTTGTGTAAAAGAAGAAAAAATTAAAGAAGCTATAGGTAGATTTTAGGATATGAACGTAGTCATTATTGGTATTGGATTGATTGGAGGTTCTTTTGCTAAAGATGTAAAACTACTATATCCTGAAGCAAATATTCTTGGGATTGATAAAAATGAACTCCATGTAAAGGAGGCTCTGGAACTTGGAATAATTGAGGAACAGGGCAATTATGAATCTTTAGCTTCTGCAGATATTGTTGTAATCAGTATTCCGGTAAACGCTCTTATGTTGGAGCTGCCTAAAATATTGGATGCGGTGGGTGATGAAACCGTGGTAATTGATGCTGGATCTACCAAGAGGTTAATTTGTAAATCCATATCTGATCATCCTAAACGAAGAAATTTTATGGCTTGCCACCCTATTGCTGGAACAGAATTTTCTGGCCCCTCAGCGGCAATTAATGGTTTGTACGAAGGAAAAACTAATATTATTTGCGAAGTGGAAAAGACAGCCTTTAAGCTTCAAGAAAAAGCATTGGAAATTTTTCAGAAGTTAAAAATGCGCATTCGTTACATGAATCCAGAAGCACATGACAAACATATAGCCTATGTATCTCATTTATCACATATAAGTTCATTTATGTTGGGAAAGACAGTAATTGAAAAAGAAAAAAATGAGCGTGATATTTTTGACATGGCAGGGAGTGGATTTGAAAGCACAGTGCGTTTGGCAAAAAGCTCACCAGATATGTGGACACCAATCTTTGAGCAAAACAAAGAGAACGTAATTGAGACGCTGGAGGAGTACATTCAAAACTTGGAAACCTTCAAACAATTGCTTTTGAATAATGACTTTGAGAATGTGTATAAAGAAATGAACAATACCAATAAAATAAAACAAATACTAAAAGGAATACCACTTACAAAAAAATAGAATTCATTATGGAAAACAAGAAGGAAATGAGAACATGGTTGGATGATATGGACTTGCCACATCCATTGGTTATAGCAGGGCCCTGTAGCGCCGAGACAGAAGACCAAGTATTAAAGATAGCTCATGATTTAAAAGATACCGATGTCAATTATTACCGTGCAGGCATCTGGAAGCCAAGAACACGTCCAGGTAATTTTGAAGGTGTTGGTGCCATTGGATTAAAGTGGTTACAGAAAGTAAAAGAGGAGACAGGCCTAAAAACGGCTACAGAAGTTGCAAATAGAGCCCATGTAGATTTAGCCTTGGAGCATGATGTGGATTTATTGTGGATTGGTGCACGTTCAACCGTAAGCCCTTTTATTGTTCAAGAAATTGCTGATGCCTTAGAAGGAACGGATAAAATTGTATTGATAAAGAACCCAGTAAATCCAGATTTATCTTTGTGGTTGGGAGCTGTAGAACGCTTGTATTCAGCTGATATTAAAAATTTGGGGGTTATACACAGAGGTTTTTCCACATATGAAAAGACCAAATACAGAAATATTCCAGAATGGCAAATGGCAATTGAGTTACAATCAAAATTTCCGGATTTACCCATAATCAATGACCCTAGCCATATTACTGGGAAACGTGATATGATTTTTGATGTATCACAAACAGCTTTGGATTTAAATTTTGATGGATTGATGATTGAAACCCACCATGATCCAGATAATGCTTGGAGTGATGCGGCTCAGCAAGTAACCCCTAAACGATTAGTGCAGATTATGGATGACCTTCGTATTAGAAAAGAGACGGATGAAGAAGCGGAGTATAATAGCAAATTAAGCAACTTAAGAGCTCAGATTGATGTAATTGACAATCAGATCATTGATATCCTTGGGAAGCGAATGAAAGTCTCAGGAGGTATAGGAACGCTTAAAAAGCAAAAGAACGTAGCGGTATTACAAACCAATAGATGGAATGCTATTTTGGGTAAAATGATTTTAGAAGGCGAATCCCAAGGACTTAGTGAGGAATTTGTACTAAGAATGTTCAAGGCAATTCACCAAGAATCTATTAATCATCAAGAGAAGATTATAAACGCCTAATCTTTTTTCAAGATTTGTTGGATCAATGTCATTTTGGACTTAATGAGAAATCATTTTGTTCAAAATGACATTTTTATTTTAAAAAGTGTAACAGTATTCTAAATTATTCATCTTTTAAAAAGATAAAACACAGTATCATGAAAAAGTTCTTTGCACTTAGCCTCTTTTTAATTTCCACAACTATTTTTTCACAACGCATGATAGATACGGAAGTTGGAGATTTTGATAAAATCAAAGTTTTTGATTTGATTGAAGTAAATCTGATTCAATCAGATGAGAACAGGATTATGATAAAGGGCAGAAATGTGGATGACATTATTTGGATGAACAAGGATGGCATATTAAAACTGCGTATGCAGTTAGATAAAAAATTCTTAGGTGAATATACCCTGATTGAAGTGTACTACACCGATTTGGATGTTATTGATGGGAATGAAGGAGCTAAAATCACCTGTAACGAATTGGTTAAGAAGGATAAAATTGAACTGAGAGCACAAGAAGGCGCAAAAATTCGTATTGGCATGGATGTCGAATATGCAGAAATAAGGGCAGTCACAGGTGGTATTGTTCAAGCTACCGGGCTAGCACAAAATCAAAGTATTGTTTTAAATACTGGAGGAATTTTTGATGGAAGGGATTTAAGAACATCAACTACTGATATTAGGGTATCTGCTGGAGGTGAAGCAGACATTTTTGCATCAGAAGAGGTGGATATCAACATAAAAGCTGGAGGTGATGTCCATGTATATGGAAGACCTAAAAAAGTTCACAAAAATACTTTCGTAGGAGGAAGAGTTTATATGGTAGATTAAGAATATAAGAATTATGCAAAAAAAGCCCGGTGCGATTTTGTTCACACCAGGCTTTTGTGTTTTTTTAAAGAATAATTACTTCTTGAAGATATACCTTGTAATAAAAATTCCTTGGCCATCTTCTTCCCCGCCATCGCTTTCCACTGCACTGGTTACAAAAGCCAGTTCCCAGCCGTTGGCAACCATGTCATTGATCATAGAAGTCAACAAAGCATCATTGGCAGCAATGTTCTGAAAACGGATTCCGCCAATGTTGTAAAAGTTCAACAATTTGGTTTCCTCAAAATTCTTTACCCTGATGTTACCTCTTTTAGATTTGTTCCTTGTATTATCATCTTCTGTTTGAACACTGGTGTATTCTCGATAATCTTTGTCCTCTAAGGCGTTAATAATTCTAGACCTGCCCAACCCATTGGGAACAATGGACTCAACACTTGTTATGACCTTGAATTCTTGTGCACTAAGACTTAAACTTGTGGTTAATAACAAACTAGCAACCAATAAAAATTTTCTCATAATGTGTTTTTCTATATAGGAAAGACAATTTTTTTTTTGAAGGGTTGCATTTAGGGCAAATAAAAAAGCCCTTTGATTTTTCAAAGGGCTTTTTTATTTGGGTAAATATGTAATTTACTTCTTAAAGATATACCTTGTAATAAAGATTCCTTTTCCATCACCTTTTCCACCTTCACTTTCCACTGCACTGGTCACAAAGGCCAATTCCCAGCCATTAGCTACCATATCATTGATCATTGATGAAAGTAAGGCATCGTTTGCAGCAATATTCTGGAAACGGATTCCACCAATATTGTAAAAGTTCAATAATTTAGTTTCTTCAAAATTCTTTACACGGATTTCTCCACGTTTAGACTTGTTTCTTGTATTATCATCTTCAGTTTGCACACTAGTGTACTCTCTGTAATCCTTTTCTTCAAGGGCATTTACAATTCTTGAACGGCCTAAACCATTTGGAACGATAGATTCGACACTGGTAATAACTTTGAACTGTTGGGCATTCATTTCAAAAGTTGCAGCTAATGCAATGATTGCGATAAATAAAAGTTTTTTCATGTTGTAATTGATTATTTTGATTATGATACTATCAATAGATATATCGCTTCAATTAGAGGATTATTGTTTCTTTGCAATTAAAATATTAACAAATAGTGCAAGGAACAGTCTATAAATCTACCGGAAGTTGGTATACCGTTAAATCGGAAGAAGGTGGTTTTTATGAATGCCGTATAAAAGGTAAGTTCCGTATAAAAGGTATAAAGAGTACTAATCCAGTAGCTGTTGGGGATAATGTTGTGTTTGAATTAGAGGAGATTGGAGATGAAACAGTTGCTGTAATTTATGAAATAAAAGAAAGGAAGAATTATATCATCCGTAAATCCGTAAATCTATCTAAGCAGACACATATCATTGCAGCCAATTTAGATCAGGTCTTTTTATTGATTACTTTAAACAATCCACCAACGTTTACCAGTTTTATTGACCGATTTTTAGTAACAGCCGAGGCGTATGAGATTCCGGTTGTGTTATTGTTCAATAAGATGGATGTTTATGATGAGGACCAAATGATAGAAGTGGACTATTTAATAAAGCTTTATACGGAAATAGGGTACAGTTGTATAGATATAGCTGCCAAGGAAGGAAAGAATGTAGATAAGGTCAAAGAGCTGATGATAGGCAAGACAAGTATGTTCTCTGGACATTCCGGAGTTGGGAAATCTACTTTGGTGAATGCATTGGAATCTGGATTAAAATTAAAAACTGCTGAGATTTCCGAACAACATTTACAAGGACAACACACCACTACTTTTGCAGAAATGTACGACCTCTCGTTTAATGCAAGGATCATAGATACACCTGGCATCAAAGGATTTGGTATTGTTGATATGGAACAAAGTGAGATAGGAGATTATTTTCCTGAGTTTTTTAAGTTAAAACCTGAATGTAAGTTCAATAACTGTTTACATTTAGATGAACCAAAATGTGCCATTAAAAATGCTCTGGAGAACAACGAAATCTCTTGGAGTAGATATCGCAGTTATGTACAAATGATAACGGACGAGGAAGAGAACTATAGAGTTGATATTTATAAATAATAATAATTGAGAGCAGTCATACAAAGGGTTTCCAGAGCTAGTATAACGGTGGACAACGATGTGATTTCGGCTATTGAAAATGGTCTTCTTGTGTTGCTTGGAATTGAAGATGCAGATGGCAAAGAAGATATAGAATGGCTTTCTAAAAAGATAACAAACCTTCGTATTTTTAATGATGATGAAGGTATTATGAACCGATCTATTTTGGATGTGGATGGAAATATCATTGTGGTAAGCCAGTTTACGCTTCACGCCTTAACCAAAAAAGGAAATCGACCTTCATACATTAAAGCATCAAAGCCGGAAATTGCGATACCGCTTTATGAAGCCTTTGTTCAAAAAATTGAAGAGGACTTAGGAAAAAAGGTAGGAACAGGAGTCTTTGGAGCAGATATGAAAGTTGATTTATTGAATGACGGCCCTGTTACGATACTGATAGATACAAAACACAGGGAATAATGGTTTTTTAACGAAATTGTTTTTTGTTTTTGTAGGAAATATAGCATTTTAGTATTAGCTAATTTAACCGACCAACTTTAATGCGCTTTCTTACTTTTTTTCTGTTATTATGTTTTCATTTTTTGTCCTCACAGAATTACAGCTATAACACTATATCTGAAGAACTTCTCAAAAATGCCAATGCTGTTGTAAGGTTGGATCAAATGTCTGTTGTAGTTAAGGCCAGAGATTTGATGGTAGTTTCTTCTAAAAGAATTATAACGGTTTTAAATGAGAAAGGTGATAGGTATGTTCATGCTTATGCGTTTTATGATAAAAGTGACAAAATCTCTATTTTAACCGCTAAGATTTATAATAACCAAGGTGAAGAAATAAACAAATTCAAAAAGAAAGATTTTTTTGATCAAAGCGCTGTTAGTGGAGGTACACTTTACTCAGATTCTAGGATGTTGTTTATGAGATATACTCCAACGGAATATCCATACACAGTTGAGTTTACCAAGGAATATACTACACCCAACACGGCATTTGTCCCCTCGTGGAATATAATAGATGGATATAGAATAAGCGTAGAGAAGAGTTCTTTTACTTTTATTAATCAATCAGGGATAGCTTTTAGACGCAAAGAGTCCAATTTAGAGTTGTATTCCGTTGAAATAAATACTACTGCTAGCAGAGCAAATTACGAAGGGAGTAATTTAAGAGCATTGAAAAGGGAACCGTTATCTCCATCTTTTAATGAATTTTCACCGACTGTTAAAATTGCTCTTGACAAATTTCATTTGGAAGGAGTCGATGGAACTGCAAAAACTTGGAAAGAATTTGGTAAATGGATTTATGACGAGTTGTTGACAGGGCTGGATGTTTTAAATCCACAAACTATAGAGCAAGTGCAAAATTTGGTAAAAGGTGTTGATGATCCTATGGAAAAAATAAAAAGGGTCTACAATTTTGTTCAAGATAATACCAGATATATAAGTGTGCAATTGGGAATAGGTGGCTGGATGCCCATAAGTGCTTCTGAGGTGGATAGAGTTAAATATGGGGATTGTAAAGGACTTACTAATTATACAATGGCATTATTAAAATCTGTTGGGATTGATTCTTATTATACTGTAGTTTATGCAGGTTCTCAGAAGCGCGATTTTGATCCGGATTTTCCTATTATGCAAGGAAATCATGCGTTTTTAAATATTCCTCTTGAAAAAGAAAATGATATTTGGTTAGAGTGCACTAGCCAAATAACCCCTGTTAATCACCTAGGAACGTTTACAGATAATAGAAACGTGCTTAAAGTAACTCCTTCCGGAGGCGAAATTGTGAAGACTAAAGCTTATCTAGATGAAGAAAACTATCAACTAACCAAAGCCGAGTATTTTACAGATATTGGCGGTGCAATAAATGGTAGAATAAGTATTTTATCCAAAGGCATCCAATACAATCAGAAGTATAGACAACCAAGCAAATCTAAGGTAGAACAAGAAGAGTATTATAAGGAATATTGGGGATATGTAAACAATCTTTCCTTAAGTAAAATCGACTTTAAAAATAACAAAGAAAATATAGTATTTGAAGAGGAACTGGAGATTACTGCAGAGAATTATTTGTCTCGAACTGAAGAAAAATTTCTTTTTGCGCCAAATATTTCCAATAGGAATTTGGCAATACCTGAAAGATGTAGAAATAGGAAAAGAGATCTTGTAATATTTCGTGGATACTTGGATGAAGATGAATTTACCATACACCTTCCAGAAAACTTTAAACCCGAAACATTAATTAAACCTATCAATTTAGAAACGAAGTTTGGTGATTATCAAGTTGTACTTAAGGAAAAAGCCCCTGGAGTTCTTCAATATAAAAGAAAGCTATTAATTAAATCAGGAAGATATGCAAAGGAGGATTATGAGTCATACAGAAACTTCCGTAAAAAAATTGCCAGATACGATAACTCTAGAATTGTCCTAACCAAAATATAATTATGAAAATCAAGCTTTTTTTACTCATATTAGTTGGTGTTCATTTTGTTCATGCCAATGATTTTAAATTTGGAAAAGTTTCAAAAGAAGAACTATCAGAAAAGCAACACCCAACTGAGTCTGATGCCAATGCTGCAATACTTTATAAAAAAGAAAGGGTGTTTTACAACTATGACTACGAGCAAGGATGGGCAGTAATTAAAGAGGCTCATTACAGAATCAAAATCTATAATAAAGAAGGACTGGATTGGGCAACACTTCAGGTTCCCTTATACATATCTAGGTCAGATGAAGAAAAGATTTCTAGCGTAAAAGGGTTCACATTTAATATGGCTGATGGAAAAATAGTAAGTGAGAAACTCAAAAAAGATGGTGTTTTTGTTGAGAAAGTAAACAAGTATAGAAACAAAGCATCCATTACAATGCCTGAAGTTAAGGAAGGCAGTGTTTTAGATATAGAGTTTAGAGTTTCTTCTCCTCTTTATTGGCACATGGACGATTTTAAATTTCAGTACGCCATCCCGGTCAAAAAAGTGGATTTGAAGCTTGATATACCAGAATACTTCGTTTTTAAAAGACATAGTAAGGGGTTTTATCCCATAAAATTAAATGAATCAAGGAAGAGTAGATCTATAACCGTGTCATATAGATCGGAAGATGATCAATCAGGGAGATCTATAAAGACATCACGTAAGAATGGTGCATTGGAATTTTATGAAAACGTGTATGAGGTCAATGCCAATGACCTACCATCTTTAAAAGAGGAGATGTACACAAATAACATAGATAATTATAGAGCAGCTATAAAGTTTGAGTTAGCTTCTACACAATTTCCGAACAGGCCGCACAAAAACTATAGTTTGAGTTGGGAAGGAGTGGCAAAATCAATATATGAGTTTGATAATTTTGGATCAGAGCTAAAAAAAACAAATTATTTTGAAGAAGATGTGGACAATGTAATAGTTGCACAAACTGAAGATATGGAAAAGGCTAGACTAATTTTCGAGTTCGTTAAATCAAAAATGACTTGGGACAAGTATACAGGAGTTACATGTAGCAGTGATGGTATTAAAAAAGCTTATAGAGAAGGCTCAGGCAATGTGGCTGAAATTAATTTAATGCTTACTGCAATGTTCAGATATGCTGGATTAAAGGCCAACCCAATATTAGTGAGTACAAGATCTAATGGAATTCCACTTTTTCCAACAACAGACGGATTTAATTATGTTATTTCTGGCATTGAAGTGATGAATGATGTTATTCTTTTTGATGCCACTGAAAAAAATACTTATCCAGATGTTCTTCCTAACAGGGCATTAAATTGGATGGGCAGACTTGTTCGTAAGGATGGAAGTTCATCTCAAGTTGATTTGATTCCGAAAGAGCCATCAAAGGAATTGCATTATATGAATGCTAAAATTAATGTTGATGGTTCTGTTGAGGGTAGAACAAGAACGCAGTATTCCAATCAACTTGCACTATCTTTTAGAGATGTTTTGGACAGTACGGATGAAGAAACTTACCTGGAAGAACTTGAAAATAATTACGGGGAAATGGAAATCTCTTCCTTTGACATTAAGAATAAAGATGAATTTTCAAAACCAGTAATTGAGACTTGCGAGTTTAGTAAAGAAAACCAATGTGAATTCTTGGGCGAAAAGATTTATTTCAGACCAATGTTGTTTTTGGCTCAAACGGATAATCCTTTTAAAATGGATAAAAGGGAATATCCAATTGATTTCACCTTTCCCAGACAGAAAAAGTATATAATCAATTTATCCATTCCGGAAGGATATCAAATAGAGTCATTACCTGAGAATGCAATTGTTCAATTACCTGAACAAGCTGGAATCTTTAAGTTTAAAATAGCATCTCAGGAAAATCAGATTAGGGTAAGTGTTTTAACAGAATTTAAAACTGCACTTTTCCCCTCTAACTACTATGACGTTTTAAAAGAGTATTACAAAAATTTAGTTTTAAAACAATCAGAAAAAGTAGTTTTGTCCAAAATCTAAATTATATGGATATCCAAAATGCCCAAAAAGCAGTTGACGAATGGATAAAAACCCATGGGGTTCGCTACTTTAACGAACTCACCAATATGGCCCAACTTACAGAGGAGGTTGGTGAAGTTGCCAGAATCATTGCAAGGCGATATGGGGAGCAAAGTGAAAAAGAATCGGACAAGACCAAAGATTTGGGGGAAGAACTGGCAGATGTACTCTTTGTAGTACTTTGTCTGGCAAACCAAACAGGGATAGATTTGCAAGAAGCTTTTGATAAAAAACTGGATTTAAAAGCGAAACGAGATCATGACCGTCACCAGAATAATGAAAAGCTCAAATAAACTATATTTGAGCTTTTATTTTTTAGGATAACCAATAAAGAATTCTGCGTTTGAAACTCCAACTTTCCTACCTTCAAGAAAAAGTAATACACAAAGCCATAAAAATTACAGGCTCTAAAAGCGAGACCAATAGATCATTGCTGCTTCAGGCCCTTTTTCCAAATGTGACCATTGAGAATTTGTCCAATTCAGATGATGGAGAAGTCATGCAAAAGGGATTGAAAAAATCTATGGGTGAAGTTGATATACACCATGCCGGGACCGCCATGCGATTCTTAACCGCATATTTTGCTTCACAACAAGGAAAAGAAGTCATTTTAACTGGCTCCAAACGTATGAAAGAACGACCTATTAAAGTGCTGGTTGAAGCGCTTACAGATTTGGGAGCAGAAATTAAATATGTCAATAATGAGGGCTATCCACCAATAAAAATAACTGGAAAAAAACTAAACAGAAGTAAGGTTTCCTTGCCTGCCAATATAAGTAGTCAATATATATCAGCTTTATTGCTAATAGCGCCAAGCCTTGAAAATGGACTGGAATTAGAGCTTGTTGGAAAAATTACCTCAGTTCCATACATTAAAATGACCTTGGCCCTTCTTGACCAAATTGGAGTAAATACACAATTTAAAGGAAATACTATAAAGATTGAACCAAAGCGGCAGGTTAAAGACACAACTTTGACTGTAGAGTCAGACTGGAGTTCAGCAAGCTATTTTTATAGTATTGTAGCCTTGTCTGATGTGGGTACTAAAATTCAATTGTCTTCTTATAAAAAGGATTCTTTACAAGGGGATAGTGTTCTGTCAGAAATCTATAAAGATTTTGGCGTGGAGACCTCTTTTCTAGAAAATAAAATAACAATTGCAAAGATTGCCAATTGTAAATTGTCAACTGTTACGTATGATTTGTCCAATGCTCCAGATACAGCGCAAACCATCTCGGTTACTTGTTTGGGACTTAATGTTGGCTGTCATCTCTCTGGTTTACATACGTTGCCTATAAAGGAAACGGATAGATTGGCGGCGCTAAAGACAGAGTTTGAAAAATTGGGCGCAAAAGCTGAAATTGATACAGAAAGTTTAACCTTAGAGGCTTCGGAACAGATTATTTCAGGAGTTTCTATAGATACCTACAATGACCACAGAATGGCCATGGCGTTTGCTCCTCTGGGCTTAAAAACCAAGCTAATCATAAATGATGCTGGGGTAGTTTCCAAATCATATCCAGATTTTTGGAAAGACTTAGGAACACTTGGATTTGACATCATTGAAATGTAATTCACATTTAATCATCAAATTACTTGACATCCCCTATGTCGAGATTGTATATTTGCCATCTTTAAAAATATCCAAAACAACTTTACATGAAATTATCAAACTTCAACTTTGAATTGCCTAAAGAATTATTGGCTGAATATCCTGCTGAAAATAGGGACGAATCCAAACTTATGGTAATTCATAGGGAAACTGGAAAAATTGAACACAAAATGTTCAAAGACCTTATTGACTATTTTGATGAAGGAGATGTGATGGCCTTGAACAATACAAAGGTTTTTCCGGCAAGGCTTTATGGAAACAAGGAAAAAACCGGAGCTCGGATTGAAGTTTTTTTACTTCGAGAATTAAATCAAGAACAACGCCTTTGGGATGTTTTGGTGGATCCAGCAAGAAAAATAAGAATAGGCAACAAGTTGTACTTTGGAGATGATGAAAGTTTGGTTGCTGAGGTGATTGACAATACAACTTCTAGAGGAAGAACGTTGCGTTTTCTTTATGATGGTTCTTATACTGATTTTAGAAGAAAATTACGCGAACTGGGGGAAACTCCTCTACCAAAATATATTAAACGTGGTGTTGAGCCAGAGGATGAAGAAAGATATCAGACCATCTATGCAAAACATGAAGGCGCGGTAGCAGCACCAACAGCTGGATTGCATTTTTCCAAGCATTTATTAAAAAGGTTGGAAATAAAGGGTATTAAATTTGCTGAGGTAACTTTACATGTTGGATTGGGTACATTTAACCCAGTTGAGGTAGAAGACCTTTCCAAACATAAAATGGATAGTGAGGAATTGGTTATTGATGAAAAGGCCACGGAAATCATAAACAACGCAAAAATAGATAAACAACGTATTTGTGCAGTTGGTACCACAGTAATGCGTGGTTTGGAAAGTGCGGTTTCATCAGGGCATACGTTGAATACTTTTGAAGGATGGACGAATAAATTTGTATTCCCTCCTTATGAGTTTAGTATAGCAAACTGCATGATTACCAATTTCCATTTACCAAAATCCACACTTTTGATGATGGTTTCTGCATTTGTTGGGCATGATCTTATGAAAAAAGCCTACAAACAAGCAATTTTAGAGGGTTATCGTTTTTATTCTTACGGAGACGCAATGCTGGTAATCTAAAACATAAAAGTTTAAAACAAGATAAATCCCGCTTGATTGATAAATGAATCAGCGGGATTTTTTCTTGATTATCTTTAACAAGTGGAGATTAAGAAGAAAGACATAAGGGCACTTACCAAAGAACAGTTGCGGGATTTTTTCGTGAAAGAAGGAGATAAGGCTTTTCGTGGTAATCAGGTGTATGAATGGTTATGGCAAAAATCAGCACGCTCTTTTGATGCGATGACCAGTATTTCCAAGGAAACCCGGAACATGTTGGAAGCTAACTTTGTCATTAACCACATTAAGGTAGATCAAATGCAGCGCAGCAGTGATGGGACCATTAAAAATGCGATAAGGCTTCATGATGACTTGGTTGTTGAATCTGTTTTGATTCCTACAGCAACAAGAACCACTGCCTGTGTTTCTAGTCAAGTTGGGTGTAGCTTAGACTGCAGGTTTTGTGCTACGTCACGCTTAAAAAGAATGCGAAACCTGAATCCAGATGAGATTTATGACCAGGTAGTAGCTATTGACAATGAAAGTCGATTGTATTTTGATAGACCATTGAGCAACATTGTATTCATGGGTATGGGAGAACCTCTGATGAACTATAATAATGTACTCAAAGCAATCGAAAAAATAACATCACCTGAAGGATTGGGGATGTCACCAAAGCGAATTATAGTTTCAACATCTGGAGTTCCCAAAATCATTAAAAAGATGGCGGATGAAGAGGTGAAGTTTGGCTTGGCAGTCTCTTTGCATTCAGCAATAGATGAGGTGCGAACATCCATAATGCCTTTTAATGCCACTTTTCCTTTAAAAGATTTACGGGAAGCTTTGCAATATTGGTATGGCAAGACCAAAAACAGGATAACATATGAATATGTTGTGTGGGAAGGAATCAACGATACGCTAGAAGCTGCTAATGCCCTGGTCAAGTTTTGCAAATTTGCACCATCAAAAGTTAATCTAATAGAATATAATCCAATTGATGATGGCGAATTTCAACAAGCTTCTAACGCTGCGGTAGAGATGTACCAAAACACTTTAGAGAAAAATGGAATTACCGTAACCGTAAGAAGGTCTCGTGGCAAGGATATTGACGCTGCATGCGGACAACTGGCTAATAAGAGTTAGTTTATAAAATAGGTTACTTGTCAATAATAGTTTTAATTCTTTTCCAATACATATTTGTAAAGCCCAACATCATTTTTATTGGCCGATAAGGTCAACATATTCCCATTTATGGTATAGTTATATGTGCCATTTAGGATTAAGTTCCAATCAAAATCAGCTGTCCATATATTTTTGTCAGTAAATTGAATAGTGTTTTTTTCCACTTCATATGCTCCATTTCCCCCAGCTGGAAATCTGTTGGCTCCTGTTGAACTTGAAAATTCTCCTCCACTGAAAGAAACTTCTACTGGATTTGAGAACGTTTGGTCATTTTGATATTCTACAGTAAATGTTCCTTTATATTCCCCTTCTAATGTTGCTAAAAAGTCATCGTCACTTTTTCCACAGCTTAAAACACATATGAAAAATCCAACAAATAAGATTGATTTAAATTTAGATTTCATCTTCTTTCTTTAGTTCAAAGATGTAAAACTTAAGTCAACGTTGCGTTATGTAATAACCATTGAAGAAGCAGCTCTATTTTGCAGATTATCGATGGTTTTGTCCTACTATCTTAAAACTTGAAACTTCCAAGTGTGAACTGTAGCATTTTCCCTACTTTTAGACACTGAAAACCAAATTAATCAAAGGCTGAATTCCATTGAAGGTAGTTTCGCAAATAAGAGAGCCCATTGAACATGAAATGGAACTTTTTGAAGAAAAGTTTCTAAAGTCCATGTCCTCCAAAGTGGCATTGTTCAATAGAATTACATACTATATTGTAAACAGAAAAGGGAAGCAAATGCGCCCTATGTTTGTATTTCTTACCGCTAAGTTGATAAATGAAGGAGCCGTGAACGACCGTACTTTTTGTGGCGCATCAATTATTGAATTGATACATACGGCAAGTCTTGTACATGATGATGTGGTGGACGACAGTCATAAAAGAAGGGGTTTTTTTTCCATCAATGCCCTTTGGAAAAATAAGATTGCGGTTTTAGTGGGCGACTTTCTTTTTTCAAAAGGTGTTTTGGTAGCATTGGAAAATAAAGATTATGATCTTTTACATATTATTTCCAATGCTGTAAAGGACATGAGTGAAGGGGAGTTGTTACAAATTGAAAAAGCACGTCTTTTGGATATTACGGAAGAGGTGTATTATGATATTATCCGCCAAAAAACTGCTACTCTAATAGCGGCCTGTTGCAGTATGGGTGCCTGTTCTGTTAAACCTGACTCGACAGATGTGGAAACGTTTAGAAAGTTTGGGGAGCTCTGTGGAATGGCTTTTCAAATTAAAGATGATCTTTTTGATTATGGAGCGGAAAAGATTGGGAAGCCTACAGGAATTGATATTAAGGAACAAAAAATGACGCTTCCGCTGATCTATGCACTAAATAAGAGTGACAAAGAAAAAAAACGGTGGTTGATTAACTCCATCAAAAATCACAATAAGGATAAAAAGCGAGTCAAAGAAGTCATCGCTTACGTAAAGGAAAAAGGCGGATTGGACTACGCCGTAACTAAAATGATTTCCTTTAAAGATGAAGCCTTGGCGCTATTGGAAAATTACCCTGATTCCGACTATAAAAGTGCACTTACACTTATGGTCAACTATGTGGTAGAGCGTAAAAAGTAATGTTCCCAATTTACTTTTTTTGAGTGCTTTCTTATGCAAGGATTATAGGTGTTTGCAAAAAAAATACTGCCTTGGACAACCTTTTTAGATTTTGTCGCGTCTATCTTTATAGAAAACAAACCGAGAGTCACTTTTGAAGATTATTTCTTTGCATACAAATGAAAAGCTTTTGATTAAAAAAGCCATTGCCGGAGATCAGCAGGTACAAAAACTGTTGTATGAAAAATTTTCGCCCAAAATGCTCGGGGTTTGTAGGCAGTACATCAAGGACCTTCAGTTTGCAGAGGATGTAATGATCAATGGGTTTGTTAAAGTCTTTCAAAACTTGAAGTCATTTCAGCATAAAGGAAGTTTTGAAGGTTGGATTAGAAAAATCATGGTTCGGGAAAGTATTTCTTATCTGCGCAAAAGACAATTTGTGGTCTATGATGATGAGGTATGCGAATCCCATCCTAAGGAAATAGAAGACAGCAGCTCATTACTGGATGTGGAATATGTGCAACGATTGATAGATAAGCTGCCTGAAGGATATAAAATGGTTTTTTTATTGTATGCGATAGAAGGCTATAAACATCAAGAGATTGCTAAAATGTTGAAAATTTCTGAAGGAACCTCAAAATCTCAGTTGTTCAAAGCAAGAAAAATGCTTCAAGAGAATTTGACCCTAAAAGGAATGTCACCTAGAATTAAATCTGGGGATTAAAGAAATGATAATGGAGAAATTGGAGAAACATATAAAAGAAAGATTGAAGGAGCGTAAAATAACACCTTCAGTACAGGCATGGGATAAGATTTCGGCTAAAATTGATATAGATGAAAAACCAAAACAAGAGGGATGGTATTTGTATGCCATAGCCGCAAGTTTCATAGGTGTTCTTTTGGTTTCAATATTCTTTTTTAAATCAGAAGAACCCAAAGAAAATACTATTCAAGTTGTAGAAGAGAATAATACAAAAGAAGAACAGATGCAAACCAAAGCGGATGATATCAATTTTCAGAATGTGGAACCAAATAAATCGACCATTGTAGAAATTGATTCAAATAACAGTACTGAAGAAAAGCCCGATGACAACAAGTTTGCAGTATTGCCTGTGCAAACCAAAGTAACGGAAGAGACTGTAAAAGAGCCGTTACAAGACAGTTTTTTAAAAGAATCTAATGGCATAATTGCACAAAAAGTAAACGAAGTAGTGGCCCAAGTAGAATTTTTGGAAAACACAAATGCTGAAGTGAGTGATGCTGAGATAGATTCACTTTTAAGGACTGCCCAAAGGCAAATTCTCTCTGAACAGTTGTTTACGGAAAATGGTTCTGTAGATGCTATGGCATTGTTATCTGAAGTTGAGATTGAATTGGATGATTCATTCAGAGATCAAATTTTTGATGCACTCAAAGATGGTTACTCCAAACTACGAACAGCTGTGGCCGACCGAAATAATTAAAAATATTCATCAATCAAAAGACCTTTTTAGTTTCCCTATCCCGATAATAATCGGGTAGGGAGGTTAGAAGGGACAATAAATCAAGACATATCATGAGAACAATTACACTTTACTTAGCATCACTTTTTCTACTATTCCTTTCGCATCAGGTTGCCGGTCAAGAGAAGTATGAGAAAAAAATAGAAGTGTTAAAAGCGCAGAAAGAAAAAATAACCCAACAAGAAAAAGATGCGCTAAAATTCCAGATTAAGGATATTAATAGGCGTGTTAGTAAGGGTGATCTATCTGCCGAAGAGGCTAAACTACTTAAAGCGGAAGCAGCTAAAAAAAGAGCTAAGAACATAGAAAATAGGATTGCTATTGTAGAAAACCAAATACTGTTGTTAGAGAGAAATCAAGACGATGCGCTGGTATTAATGGAATCGGATACCATAACACACGAAGGCTTTCGATTTGGTATTGATATTGATGGCAAACCTGCTTTTTCTTTCCGTTCACGTGAGTGGAAAAAAGATATTAAATATGACAGGCGTACGTATTCAGATTTTGTCTTTGCCATTGGGTTGAACAATGCCATAATTGAAGGGCAATCTTTAGATGATTCACCATATAAGGTTGGCGGAAGTAGATTTTTTGAAATGGGATGGCAATGGCGAACACGAATTTTTGAAAGATCTAATTGGATACGTTTTCATTATGGTTTTTCTTTCCAGTTTAATGGACTAAAGCCGGACGATAATCAGATTTTTGTACAAAATGGGAATCAAACAGTCTTAGAAGAATTTGAATTTGAGTTGGATAAATCTAAACTAAGAATGGACAACCTTGTGTTTCCGGTTCATTTTGAGTTTGGACCTTCAAGATTGCGTAAAACCGAAAAAAGTTTTCGGTATTCCATACAAAATCAATTTAGGATAGGTTTAGGAGGGTACGGCGGATTTAACCTTGGTACGCGTCAAAAATTAAAGTATAGCAGAAATGGGGAGCGCGTAAAAGATAAATTTAAAAGAGATTATAATACTAGCGACTTAATTTATGGTTTAAGCGCATACGCCGGTTTTGATGGTATACTTTTATATGCAAAGTATGACCTAAACCCCATTTTTAAAGATGCAACTATAAAACAGAACAACATTTCTTTGGGCCTTAGATTCGATTTATAGATTAACCAACAACACCTCTCTGTCATCTTGAATAACATCAAATAAAAGGAGAGGTGTTTTTTATTAATTGGGTAAGGTTTTAATCAGTTTAATTCTCTTTGCATTTCTGGCGTAAATTCTTCTTTATAATATACCCGTTTGCAATGAGAGCATTCTGCAAATCTTGAAGTTCCCAATTTAAAAATGGGAATCCAGAAAAAGTGAACATAATTTGGATGAGAAACGGTTGTCAACGTTCCTGTTTGATAACAATGAGGACACGAAACATTATATAATGTTTTGGTTTCCTTTTTACCTGTTTTTGTGCCAAAGAAGAAAATCATTTTTGAGCTTATCAATTATTCCAGCTTAAAATTTAGAAAAATATTTGATTCAAACCTATTTTCAGATTAGGTGTACTAGTCAAACCAAAATTTGTTTATTCTTTTGTTCCACCCTGCTTTGTATTCTTTATTGGTAAAGTATATTTTAACATCTGCTTTGTAATCCGAGTCTACAAAGAAAATTTTCTTATCTGCTTTGTAGTCAATATTTGTGAAATACCACCTGCCATTATTTCCTCGCACTTTATAATCTGCGTTGACCTTGAATACCCAAAGATCGGCTTTGTGAGCTGCGCCTACTTTGTATACTTTAACATCTGCCATGTAGAGGTTATCAACAATGTAAATTTTTTGCGCCCAAATAGTACTCAATGGAAATAAAATGGATAGAAAAAGAAAGCCCCTTTTTACTTTGGAACGAGTCATTTGTTTTTATGGATCAAATCGTTATGCTTGAATGATTGGATTACTGGCTTGCAACACCATCGGCTTTTGGATGAAGCTTTTCAATTAAATCCAGTTTTCTCAAATCATCAGATTATAGTATTTGCAAAGTAGTTTTTCAGTTGATTGGCTATACTGCTAATTTGATGGATGTCGATTTTCATGTGATGGATGATTCATTTCCGTGATTTTTTCGTTTTTTAGCTACCTTTAAAGGCTATTTAAAGCATTATATTGATTTCAAAGACAACCATAGACCAAGTTTATGAAACCGCCCGTTTAGAGGAGGTAATTGGTGATTTTGTGCAATTAAAGAAAGCAGGGTCTAACTTTAAGGGGCTAAGCCCGTTTTCTGATGAGCGTACTCCCAGTTTTATGGTGTCTCCCGTAAAACAGATATGGAAAGATTTTAGCAGCGGAAAAGGAGGGAATGTTGTTGCATTTTTAATGGAACACGAGCATTTCACCTATCCAGAAGCCATAAAGTATTTAGCTAAAAAGTACAATATTGAGTTAGAGGAAACAGAGCAATCTGATGAGCAAAAGGAGCAAGCTAATGAGCGGGAAAGCATGTATTTGGTCTCTGAATATGCACAGAAGTATTTCACAGAAATCCTTTGGAAATCTGAACCAGGAAAAGCAATTGGTCTAACGTATTTTAAGGAGCGCGGTTTTACAGACGATACCATAAAGAAATTTGGTTTAGGTTACGGATTAGATCAATGGGATGCCTTTACCAACACTGCGTTAGAGAAAGGATATCAATTGGAGTTTTTAGAGAAAACGGGCTTGACCATTGTAAAGGAACAAGCTGGTGGGGAGTCTAGAAAATTTGACCGTTTTAAAGGACGAGTCCTATTCCCTATCCATTCCATGAGTGGAAGAGTGTTGGGCTTTGGGGGTCGAATCTTGACCAATGATAAAAAAGCGGCTAAATATTTAAATTCTCCTGAGAGCGATATTTACCATAAAAGCAAAGTGCTCTATGGAATCTACTTTGCCAAGCAGTCTATTGCCAAAGAAGATAATTGTTTTTTGGTGGAAGGATATACGGATGTCATTCAATTGCATCAACGTGGGGTGGAAAATGTGGTGGCTTCCAGCGGAACAGCGCTTACCCCAGAGCAAATTAGATTGATTAACAGGCTTACAAAGAATATTACAGTACTTTTTGATGGTGATGCAGCAGGTCTTAGAGCTTCTCTCCGTGGAATAGATTTGATTTTAGAGCAAGGCATGAATGTAAAGGTCTGTACCTTTCCGGAAGGTGAAGATCCAGATAGTTTTGCCAAGAACAACACCTATGAGGATTTAGTTCTTTATTTGGAAGAGAATGCAAAGGATTTTATTCAATTCAAGACTTCTCTTTTAGCTGAGGAAGCTGCTAATGATCCTATAAAAAGAGCAGATACGGTCAGGGATATTGTAAACAGCATTAGTAAAATACCTGATCAAATAAAGAAGGAGATTTACATACAGGAATGTGCCAAAATAATGCAGATTTCTGAAGAGGTGTTATACAATACACTGGCTCAAATTGATAAAAAAGGAGTTGCAGATACCAACAAAAAGCTCAAACAAGAGCAAAAGGCCTTTCAAGTTGTAAAAAATGACCAGGTTGTTGAGAAGGTTGATGTGCAGTTTGAATTGGAGCGAAAAATCATTGAAATGCTCCTTTTGTATGGAAGTCAGATGCAGGAATTTGAAGATTTGGTGCTAAAAGAAAATGAAGAAGGCGATTTGGTTCTGGAACCAGAAATTGTTGAGGCAAAAGTTTATGAAAAGGTGTATTTGGACCTTCAGGAAGATGAAATTGAGCTTACCAATGAACAGTTTAAGACGATTTATTATAAGCTGATAGAGGATTTAAACGAAAGTGAAGAATTTAAGGTAAATACCTTTTTATCTAATTTGGACCAAGAAACGGTTAGCGAAGTATCTTCTATTTTGATGGAAGAAGAAAAATACAAACTTGATGATTGGGCCAGAAAAGATATCTACCCAAAAGATAAAGGACAAGGTATTGCGCAACTGGTAGGCGAAACCATACTTACATTACGTTGTTACCTGATTAAAAACCGAATTGAAAAACTACAAGAACGTACCGAAGGCAACACTGACGATAACTCTGAAGTTCTGGAGGAAATTGTAAATTACTTGCAGTTGAATAAATTGTTGAATGCCAAATTGAACAGGGTACTTTCTTAAAACAAAAATCCCGAGCATATGCCCGGGATTTTCAACAGTTTGTACTGGTTATTCTAATATAATTCCAAAGCCTTAGCTTGTTGTAATAAATCCACCAAATTATCCACATTCAATTTTTTCATTAAACGTGCTTTGTAGGTACTAACGGTTTTTTCATTTAAGTTTAAACCCTCGGCAACTTCTTTGTTTCTTTTTCCGCTAGCTAAAAGTTTTAAAACTTCTACTTCTCTAGATGACAATTTTCTGAAGAATCTCCTTGGTTTTTGTGTGCCTTCATCAAAAGCCAAGCGCTGAGCCAATTCATTGGTTATAAACATATTGCCTTCGCTTACTTTTCTTACTGCCGAGATAATATAGTCTAAATCCGCAGTTTTGGATAGATAACCGAACGCTCCTGCACGAATAGTACTCAATGCATAGACATCTTCCGATTGTCCACTGTACATTAATGATTTAACGTTAGGAAATTCTTGTTTTAGTTTTCTTAGTGTAGCAATACCATTTATTTCTGGAATGTCCATTTCCAGCATTACTACATCGGGGGTAGCTTTTTCCAACACATCAAATAGTTGAGAAGTAGTTGAAACATCTGCAATGACCTCAATATCTGAACTAGCTTCGAGGACTTGCTTAATGCCTAATCGAACTATGGGATGATTGTCAGCTATTAATACTTTTATCATTTGGTTTGAGTTTTATTCTTTTGTTTAGTACTTAATTACTTACGCGGCGTGGCGAGCAAGTTAACGATTTGATGACGTAAAACTGTAATTTTTTTCTTAAAACCTTAGAATTTCTGGGGTTTTTTTCGTCTTAAGCTGGGTTTTCTAGGTCAAAAGGTCATTTTAAGCGAGTAGGGATTTCACAAATGGGTATAGGAATCATCTTATGCTTGTTAGCAGTATTAAACTTTTTATATATGGTGAATACTTCTCTTTTTCTGTCAGAAAAGTCATCAATTGATTTTTTCTCGTCATCCATTTTCATAGCCCATTCAAGCTCTGGGTAGGAAGCTCCTATCTGATCTTCGTCTGTTCTGCTATCTCCCCATAGCCCATCAGTAGGGGCGGCTTCCATAATATCTTGATTAATCCCTAACACCTTGCCCACGTCATAAACTTCAGTCTTTAATAGGTCCGCTATAGGGCTCAGGTCTACTCCACCATCACCGTATTTGGTATAAAAACCTACACCAAAATCTTCTACCTTGTTTCCAGTGCCTGCTACTAAGTATCCATTTAATGCTGCAAAATAGTAGAGGGTTGTCATTCTTAGTCTTGCCCGGGTGTTTGCAAGAGACATGAACCTATCTTCCTCGTTTTCCACTTTTGGCAAAACTGACACCAGGCTGTCAAATACTGGAGTCAAATTAACAGGTTGTCTATTTACATTGGAAAAATTATCCATTAACCATGCAATGTGCTTATCTGCTCTTGTTACTTGATTTTCCCCTTGGTGTATTGGCATCTCTAAACATAAAAGGTCAAGACCTGTCTTAGCACAAAGGGTAGAAGTAACTGCCGAATCTATTCCTCCGGAAACTCCTATTACAAACCCCTTACTATTTGAATTGGTCGCATAGTCCTTTAACCACTTTACAATATGTTCTGTTACCTTTTCAGTTTGCATGTCTTACTTTTTAGATTCAATAAATTACCTTTGTGCCCTGTAAATTTAAACGCTGTCGTGCTAAAAATGAAGAGGTTGTTGAAATACTTTAATATATCTGTATTTAGCAGATCATTTTTTTTGATCATACTATTCCTTAGTGGATGTAAACAAACGGATAAAACTTCCAAAGAAATCTCCAACATCCAAATTGATTTAGATATATATAGATTTGATCGTGAGTTTGCTGCCACCTCACCAGAGGGTATTCCTAACTTAAAATCTAAATATCCCTATTTGTTTCCTTCGCAGTTCCCGGACAGTATCTGGATTGCCAAACTAACAGATACCATTCAAGTTGAGTTGTCAGATGAAGTAGAGAAGGCTTTTGGTAATTTTGAGGCTGAATCGAATGATTTAGAATCTCTTTTTCAGCATGTAACCTATTATTTTCCAAAATTTAGAACACCAAAAGTGGTGACCGTTACATCTGATGTTCGATATAACGATCGTGTGATTCTTGCAGATACCCTTTTAATTTTAGGTCTAGATAACTATTTGGGGGCAGATCATCATTTTTATAAAAGTATTCAACGTTACATCGCAGCGGGACTTGACAAACAATATCTAACTTCTGATGTTGCAAGCGCTGTTGCAAAGAAAGTATTGAAATACCCCCGTAATAGATCTTTTCTCTCAAGAATGGTGTATTATGGAAAAGAACTATATATAAAGGATAAGGTACTTCCTTCAATTACTGATGCTCAGAAGATAGGATATACTGCCGAGAAGATGGAGTGGGCCATAAACAACGAGGAGCAGATTTGGCGCTATTTTGTGGAAAAAGAACTGCTTTATAGTACTGATGCTAAACTGGATCGAAGATTTTTAGACCCGGCTCCTTTTTCCAAATTCCAGTTAGAACTAGATAGTGAATCTCCAGGAAGATTGGGAAGATATATGGGATGGCAGATTGTTAAGGCCTTTATGGAAAAGAACAATCTTACCTTGCAGCAGCTTTTGAACCTACCTGCGGATGAAATTTTCAAGAAATCAAATTACAAACCAAGAAAATAAATGGCAGTAGAACATACTTCAGAAATAAAATTAGTTGTTGGGCTTGATGAAAACAGAGTTCCAGAGGAATTAAACTGGTCAGCTCAAGACGGCGGCATTGAGAATGAGGAAGCCAAGGCTATGATGCTTTCTGTTTGGGATAGTAAAAACAGAGAATCGTTGAAGATAGATTTATGGACAAAGGATATGCCTGTAGATGATATGAAAATCTTTTTTCACCAAACATTGGTTACTATGGCGGATACATTCATGAAAGCCACTCAGGATGATAAGATGACTGCTACCATGAAGGATTTCTGCGATTATTTTGCAGAGAAGTTAGAATTGAAGTAGCCATTCTATTTAAGGTATAGGTTGATTTAATCTATTAAACTGATTCTTTTCCTCTCCATTTAAATTCAAACACCGTACAATTTTGTCCTTTGTAGGTTTCAACATGAAAAAGTAAAGGATCAAAACAACAGAGACTACCAAATATGCCATATTCTCGGTAATCATAAATGCTACAACGCCAAATAGTGCAGGTGCTTCTGCTAAAGCATATTTAATGATTGATGCGGTTTGAAAGCGTGCTAATTTTTGTTTTAAATCAATTGTTTCGGGAATATTTTTTATGGACTGCTTAAAAATAAAATCCCCCAAAAAAATACAGCTCACTGCAACGATGGGCACTATCATCAAATAGATGTCATTGGTGTTGGAGAAATCAAAACTGGTATTTTGTGTTTGAAAATAAATTATGGTGCCGAACAGAATAGGTCCAGAGATCAAACCCATATGAAGAATGGAGAGGGTTTTAATAAATCCGTTAGGGGTGAGTGAATGTTTTTGCGTTCCCATAACTTTGAGTAAAACGGTTTTGGTTGTAAATAAAGGTAAAATACAAACAAATTGTATGAACTAATTGGTCAAACACTAAAATGGGACAAAATATGCATAGTTTGACTTGATGTTTTCACCTAAGCTCACTGCAAAAAAAACACCGAAAAAGACCTATCAATTGTGGAAATAGTCCTTTGGTGGCATCCCCATCAATTTTTTAAATGACTTATTAAATGTTGTTTTTGAATTGAAACCGGCTTCTTGGGCCAATCCAAAAAAGGTAAGATTTTCAACTTTTTGAGATTTGGCAAGCTCAACAAATTCCTTGATTCTATAATAATTCACATATTCAAAAAAGTTCATTCCAATGCGCTCATTAAGTAACCTAGCTATTTCTGGATTACTAATGCCAAGCATTTCTGAAAGCTCAGACTTTACCAATTTCCTATTGAGATAAGGTTTTTTTTCGATCATCAACTTCTCCAGTTCAATTTTTAAATTATCCAATTCCGTTATGGAGAGTTTGGATTGTTGGTACTTTTTAGCCTTTACTTGCTCACTAACCTTAAACAGTTCAGGTTCCCTCATACCATAATAGGCTATAAAAAGAATGATTAGTGCAATGCTTAACCAGATTGTCCTTCTAGCGTTTCTTTCTATGGTTTCATACCCTTGAGTACTTATAAAATATATTACCATCCAACATAAAAGGCACAGCCCAATTGCTATGAGAAAATTTGAGAAAAATTTTGTCTTTATTGAGTAACTCAGCTCATTGCGTAGTTTCTTTTTAGTATTGAAAAATAGCTGGCAACTCAAAACCCAATAGGTAAGATTAAATGCCAATCCAATACCCACAAGAAGTGTTATGGTCCTAAAAAGTTCTCCGCTTTTAAATCTTTCTCCTATTACCTGATCAGATGGAATCATAAAGTAAAAAACTATGACAAGAATGTAGATAATACCCGGTACGTAATGAAGTAAATCGGCAGGCTTAAATTTTTTTCCGGTAAGAGAAGAACGCGTGAACAAATAAATTGTAGAGCCGAACATTAAAATGGAAAACTCAGAAAATGAATAAAAACGAAAGTTTTGTCCAAATACTTCTGAAATATAAATGATACGTCCAGTTAGACCAACTGCCAACAAAACAATCAGAAAGGCCAAGTAACCGTTAATGTTTTTTCTGTTTTTTGGTGAAAAAAGATAAATGAACAGTAAGAAAAGGCTTTGAAAGTATGCGAAATAAACGAACTGATTGATGATTGCTTGCATATTACTAAAATAAGCAGACCATACTAATATGGCCTGCTTAAGGTGTTGCTATTTAAGAATAAATTGATTTACATGTTTTACACCCTGGTGGTCCATGTTCAAATTGGTTTCATAGAATTTTTTGAAAGATGCCTCACTTTCCCATTGGGTAATGACCAAATAATCTGGATTGTAGTAGTACCCAAATGGAGATGCGCCATTGGCAAGCTCCACTTTTAAAGTAGCGCCATGCTGCTTCGCTTTGCTGACCCAGGCATTCTTAAATTTTGAAAAAGATGCTTCTTCATTAGCCCAATATGCAGTAACTACATTGTACTTATCTTGGTTGATTTCAAATGAAAGGTCCTCTTGGAGTTCCCAATAGGTCAATGCAAATGTTGACCAAAGATCTCTTCTTCGTTTATGAAAATCTGGAAGGGAAACTTCAATTTCATTTATAAAATTAGACCTGCTGTCAAAAGAGTTCCAGTACCCGAGAATCATGCTTTGAGGTTGGTAATTGCCCTGTGTGTACTTTTCAATGCCAAAGCCAGGCTGAGGATTATACCCATTTTTTTGTGCCACCGGAAATACAAGTTTAAAGTATTCCTGCAATAGATCATCCTTGTCTGGGTTTTGATTTAAAAAGATAATATCAAATACTTGCCCTTTCTTAAAGTTGAAGGATTTTTTGTTTTCTTGAGCGGTCATGGTAGCAATACAAAGCATTAATAAAAATGAGGGTAACCGATTTTTTAAAAGTTTCATGAATCTGTTTTTAAAGTTTTACAGAATTCAAAAGTATTGGCGCTGAGTGATATGAAAAAGAAATGAGCGCCTCAATGGGAACGCATACGGTATATGTACTTTTTTGAACGTAAAAGGGAGGTTTTTAGTTGAATAAAATCCAATCAATACCTTTAATAAAAATAATTTCGGAACAAGAAAGCAAAAAGACCTAAAGGAATGTTAGGTAAATTTACTCGGCAAAAACCTCGTAGTGTGTCACTTCCTCAGGAAAGTCGATAAGGTATTTTTGGTCTTCTGGATAATACTTGGCTTTTGTTAACTGAGCTCCAGCAAAATTTTTGATCACCTCCAAATCTTTCCAAAAGGTAATTAAGTCAAAATATGCATATTGGCTATCGGTCCGTTTAAGAAAGGTGAGTTTTACAAAGCCATCTGTTTTTGAATAATCAGGAATAGCCCTTTCTTTCATAAAAGATTCGTATTCCTCCAAATGTTCCAATTTTGTTCTCCCTTTCCAGATTCGTGCAATCATAGCGTACGTATTTTAAACATGTAAAATACTCTTTTATTCATGTAGTTTAGATTAGAAGCGTTGTATTTTTAGTGCATGAAAAAGAAAGACCTTCCAAAGCTCCTTTTTATCTATAATGCTAATTCAGGAGCTCGAAACGCTATTTTAGACAGTATGCATAAAGTTTTAAGCCCAACTACGTATGATTGTAATCTATGTGATATCACTTTTGGTGTTATTTCTGAAAATAAGACGTGGAAAAAGTTTAGACAAGCAAACAAACAAGAGATGGTGTTTTTGCATAAAGATGAATTTGTGAAAAAATATGCATCAAAGTTTGGCCATAAATTTACTTTCCCTATTATACTGGCCGAAGGTGAACATGGATTGGAGATTGTAATTTCTACTGAGGAACTTAATCAGTTAAAAACATCCCATGGGTTAGTTAGATTGGTAAAGGATAGAGCAAGTTAAAACTTGCTCGGCTGAAAAATATCAAACTATGAGGAGAAAAATTCTTTGTTGATATCATCAATATAACGCAACAATTCTTCTTTTCCTGTGCGGTTAGTAGAAGAAGTAATAAAATGCGGAGGAGCTTCCTCCCAAATGCTATCTAATAAATGCTGTATATATGCTTTGGCCTGTCTTTCCATAGCATTGGGTTTCAACTTGTCCGCTTTGGTGAAAATAATAGCAAACGGGACGTTATTGGTGCCTAACCATTCCATGAATTCCAAATCTACAGGTTGGGGTTCATGTCTAATGTCCACTAAAACAAATCCACATACCAATTGCTTTCGTTCCTGAAAATATTCTGTAATGTACTTTTGAAAAACCTTTTTGTCTTTTTTTGACACTCTGGCATAACCGTATCCCGGTAAATCTACCAAGAACCAGTTATTGTTTATCTTAAAGTGGTTAATAAGCTGTGTCTTTCCAGGTCGGCCAGAAGTTTTGGCCAGACTTTTACGTTCCATCAGCATATTAATGAGCGATGACTTGCCTACATTGGATCTTCCGATAAAGGCATATTCAGGTAAAGGCTCGTTAGGACATTTGGCCACATTGGAATTGCTCATTACAAACTCGGCCGAGGTAATTTTCATGGTTTAAAAGTTACGTTTGGCCAACCAAGCCTCAAGAACAGTATTAAAATCTTGTGGATGTTCCATCATGGGAGCATGACCACATTTTTCTATCCAGAACAAATCGGAATCAGGTAGCAACTCATGAAACTCTTTGGCAACTTCTGGTGGGGTTACCGTATCGTTTTCACCCCAAATAATACAAGTGGGAGTTTTCATGTGAGGTAAATCTTTAGCCATATTATGGCGAATGGCACTTTTGGCAATGGCCAGTGTCTTTACCAATTTCATACGATCATTTACAGTGGCAAACACTTCATCCACAATTTCTTTGGTCGCCACTTCTGGGTCATAAAAAACATCTTGAGCCTTCTTTTTAATAAACTCATAATCTCCACGTCTAGGATAACCATCACCCATGGCTTTCTCATACAGCCCAGAACTTCCTGTTATGACCAAGGCCTTCACCATTTTTGGGAACATCTTGGTATGCAAAAGCCCAATATGTCCGCCAAGAGAATTACCCAAAAGAATAACATCCTTTAATCCTTTGAATTCAATAAAACCTTCTAAGAATTTGGCAAAGTTCTTAACTGTAGTTTTTAACATGGGCATATCATAGATAGGAAGCTCAGGAATTAAAACCTGATATCCTTTGGAAGGGAAATATTCAGATACTCCTTGGAAGTTGCTTAGTCCGCCCATAAGACCATGCAATATAATCATGGGAGTGCCTTCGCCCATTTCAATATATCGGTATTTACCTTCCTGAATAATATGTTCCTCCATCTAAAATTAGTTGGTCTAAGTGGGCAAATATAGGGAATTCAGATCACACAGATTAACAGTATTTGGTTCTTCAAATATCAAATTTTATGTAGTTAATAAAAGCAGATAAAACCTTTACGTTGGACGTTATGAGCAATTTTTCCGATAAAATGTATTTTTTTCTTGAATTGTGGAATATTTATTAACAAATGTGTCTTTAAGTGGAGAAATGTGGAAATAAAATCTATATATTTGAGTTATAGTTTGTAATCAATTGATTTCTAGTGACCCATATCATAGGACAACATGACTGTAAAGCTGATACCAAAGGAAGGGTAATACTCCCCATTTCCTTAAAGAATCAGCTGTTGCCAGTTTTGAACGAAGGCTTTGTGATTAAGCGATCTGTTTTTCAACAGTGCCTAGAGCTTTATCCAAAGAGTGAATTTGATGTGTTGATGCAAAAAGTGCTAAAGAAAAGCAAGATCAACAGAAAGTACGATGCTTTTGTAAGAAACTTTGTTGCAGGGATGAAAGAAGTAACAATTGATGGAGATACAGCCAGATTGCAGATACCAAAGAATTTGGTTGAATACGCTGAAATCGGAAAGGAAGTGGTTCTAAATGCAGTTTTTGATAAAATAGAAATTTGGAACAAAGACAAGTACGAAATGGTCTTAGCAGATAGTGAAAAGGACTATGCAGACTTGGCGGAAGAGATTTTTGCTGACGATGACTAGCCAATACCACAATCCAGTACTGCTGAAAGAATCAGTAGACGGATTGGATATAAAAGAAAATGGGGTTTATGTAGATGTCACCTTTGGTGGCGGGGGACACTCCAAAGAGATATTGAAAAGACTGGGGAAGGAAGGAAAATTGTTTGCCTTTGATCAGGATGAAGATGCACTGGCCAATACAATTGATGATGAGCGATTTCAGTTGATCAATCAGAATTTTCAATTTCTTAAACAGTTTTTAAAGTTCTATGGCATTCGGAAAGTTGATGGAATCTTGGCAGATTTTGGAGTTTCTTCCCATCAGTTTGATGAGGCGGAACGTGGGTTCTCAATTCGTTTTAATGCGGATTTGGACATGCGGATGAACAGAAACAATAAATTATCGGCCTATCATGTGGTCAATAAATATTCCCAGGAAAATTTAGCATCGGTTTTGTTTCAATACGGTGAATTGAGAAATGCAAATGCCATAGCCAACACTATTGTAGAATCAAGATTAGAAGCTCCAATAAAAACCACAGACCAGTTAAAAGAAATTTTAAAGCGGTTTTTGCCCAAAATGAAAGAGAACAAGATTTTGGCGCAAATCTACCAAGCAATCAGAATTGAGGTCAATCAAGAGATAGAGGTGCTTAAGGATTTTTTGCTTCAAGCACCAGAGGTTCTTAAAGAAGGGGCCCGATTGAGTTTGATAAGTTATCATTCTTTAGAAGATAGGTTGGTCAAAAGATTTATTAGAGCGGGAAAATTTGAAGGAGAGCCAGAAAAAGACTTTTACGGGAATATTGATGTTCCGTTGAAAAAAGTGGGCGGATTAATAGTTCCATCGGCAGAAGAAATTGCGCAGAACAATAGAGCAAGAAGTGCAAAACTCCGGATTGCGGAACGGATTTAAAATTAGAGAACGAAATGAAAAAAGGATTACTGGACATATTAAAAGGAAAGTTTTTGGTGAGCGGAGATGCTCCCAAAAACTGGATGTTTTTACTGTTCGCTTCTTTCCTAGCTGCGATGATGATTTCCAGCAGTCATAAAGCAGATAAAAAAGTACATGAAATAGCTGCTCTAAGTGAGGAGGTACGTATGCTGAAAAGTGAATTTTTTGAGCATAGGTCAACTGTGCAGCAGTTAAAATTAGAATCTACATTAAGAGAGTCTGTTGCAGTTGAGGGACTTATTCCTTCCAAAAACCCTCCAAAGAAAATCAAGGTAAAATCAGAAAAATAAATGGCAATAACGGAAAAAAATATAATGAATAGGCTATACCTGATTGCAGGCTGCCTTGTTGTTTTTTCCATTTGCGTCGTGGTCAAGTTGGTAGATATACAAATGATAAAGGGGGAGGATTACAAAGAACTTGCCCTTAACAATACCGAAAAGATGTTTACCATCGAGCCAAATAGGGGCAACCTATATTCAGATGATGGCAGTTTGCTTGCCGCCTCGGTGCCAAAATATGAGATTCGGTTTGATGCCAAAACGGTTTCGGAAGAAAACTTTCAAAATAATGTTGCAGCACTTTCAGACTCTCTAGGAAATCTTTTTGATAGACCATCTTCCTATTACAGAAAACTTTTTAGAAAAGCTAGGGCAAATAACAATAGATACAAATTAGTTGCTAGAAACATAGACTATTTAGATTATGTGCGCGTAAAACAATTTCCGCTGTTTGAATTAGGTCCATATAAAGGAGGCTTTATAGAAACACACCGCGTGGTTCGTGAATATCCCCTAGGTAAAATGGCGGCCAGAAGTATAGGCTATGAAAAAGTAGATGAAAACGGGTACTATACCAGAGTAGGTTTGGATGGTGCTTTTGGCGAACAATATTTAAGAGGTAAAGAAGGTAAGCGCTTAAAACAAAAGATAGCCAAAGGCCAATGGAAGCCAGTGGGGTTAGACAACATAGTGGAGCCCCAAGACGGATTGGATGTGGTTTCCACTATCGATATTAACATTCAAGACATTGCTCACCATGAACTTCTTGCACAGTTAGAAAAATATAAAGCGGATCATGGCTGTGTGGTTGTAATGGAAACTACTACTGGAGAAATAAAAGCCATTTCCAATTTAGGTAGAACTTCGGAGGGGAAATATTATGAAAAGCTGAATTATGCCGTTGGTGAATCTCATGAACCGGGCTCAACCTTCAAATTGATGTCCATGGTTGCTGCTTTAGAGGATAAAGTCATTGATACCAGCACAGTCATTGATACGGAGAAGGGAAGATACAGGATTTATGATAGGGTGGTAAAGGATTCTAAATGGGGGGGCTATGGGAAGGTTTCTGCTTCAAAAGCTTTTGCTATCTCTTCTAATACGGCTTTCGCAAAAATAATTCATGAAAACTACAAGGAAAATCCTAGAAAGTTTGTGGATCGCCTTATGAATATGGGACTTCATAAAAAATTGGACCTTCCAATTATAGGAGAAGGGAGTCCAGTAATTAGATACCCAGGAGATGAAGGATGGTCTGGAATTTCATTAGGATGGATGTCACATGGGTATGAAGTCTCCATGACACCTATGCAGACATTGGCCTTTTACAATGCTATTGCTAATGATGGAGAATTTGTAAAGCCTAGATTGATTAAAGAAGTGCGGGAAGGCAACAAAGTTCTTAGAAGGTTTGATAAAGAAGTTACAAACGCTTCCATCTGCTCTAAAGAGACTGTGAAAAAAGTTCAGCAATTGCTGAAAGATGTGGTGGAAAAAGAATACGGTACCGGACATGGGTTATATTCAAAAAGTTTTTCAATGGCTGGTAAGACAGGAACTTGTCAGAAAAACTATGTAGCCAAAGACCCAGATAAACTGGCATATATTTCCTCTTTTGCAGGGTACTTTCCTGCGGATAATCCAAAATATTCATGCATAGTGATAATCCATGAGCCCGATAAAAGTGTTGGGTACTATGGTGCGGATGTATCAGGTCCTGTTTTTAAATCAATGGCTCAAAAAATTTATACCACTTCTCCAACTGTGGATGAAGTAAAGGGTGAAGCTTTTAATGAAGATATTCTTGAAGAAAAATACATACGATACTTCGCTCAAGCCCAAAAACAATATACAAAAGTTCCTAATGTAAAAGGAATGAGTGGTATGGATGCGGTTTCCTTGTTGGAAAATTTAGGACTGCAAGTTGAGATTAGAGGAAATGGAAAAGTAACAAAGCAGTCCATTGTTCAAGGAACGGAGATTAATCAAGTTAAAAAAATAGTACTGGAACTTTCATGAAATTACTGAAAGACATATTGTATGGGGCTAGTCTTTCTGCGGTAAGCGGAAATACAAACGTAATGGTCAACCACGTTCATTTTGACTCTAGAAAAGTTGGAATGGATGATGTCTTTGTGGCAATTAGAGGTTTGATTACCGATGGACACAAGTATATCCAAAAAGCAGTGGAATCTGGCGCTAAAGCTGTTGTTTGCGAGGAGCTTCCGGAGTTGTTGGTCAATGGGGTAACCTATTTAAAGGTTATTGATTGTAACAGTGCTTTGGCCATAATAGCATCCAATTATTATGATAGCCCTTCCAAGAATCTTAAACTAGTTGGTATTACGGGTACCAATGGCAAAACTACGGTAAGTACACTTTTGTACAATCTGTTCAAAAAAGCGGGTTTCAAAGTTGGATTGATTTCTACCATAAAGATAATGGTGGATGAAAAAGAATATCCTACTAACCTAACCACCCCAGATGTTTTAACTATAAATGAGCATCTGTTCCAGATGAGTGAAGAAGGGGTGGAATTTTGCTTTATGGAGGTCAGTTCACATGGAATCTATCAAAAAAGGTCTGAAGGATTGCATTTTGAAGGTGCAATTTTCACAAACCTTTCACATGATCACCTTGACTATCACAAAACTTTTGCAGAGTACCGTGACACTAAGAAAAAACTTTTTGACGACCTGCCAAAAACTGCTTTTGCCTTAAGCAATATTGATGATAAAAACGGTTTGGTCATGCTACAAAATACCAAAGCCAAAAAATACACTTACGCACTTAAGTCATACGCAGATTACAGAGCACAGATATTGGAAAAACAATTTGACGGACAGTTGCTGAAAATTGATGATAACGAACTGTGGTCTAAACTTATTGGGGATTTTAACGCCTATAACCTGTTGGCTATTTATGCCACGGCAGATCTTTTAGGTCTGGAAAAAATGGAAACCCTGAAACTTATCAGCGAGTTGGAAAACGTGGATGGTAGGTTTCAATATTTTATATCAAAAGAAAGAATAACGGCAATTGTTGATTATGCCCATACGCCGGATGCACTAAAAAATGTATTGATTACAATCAATGCATTGAGGACTGGAAATGAAAACGTCATCACCGTAGTGGGGTGTGGTGGTGACCGTGATAAGTCTAAGCGTCCGGTTATGGGTCATATCGCTTCAGAAATGAGCAATCAGGCCATTTTTACTTCAGATAACCCAAGAACTGAACCTCCTGCTGCTATCATTGAAGAGATGGAAGCAGGGGTTGAGCCCCAAAACGCCAAAAAAACTTTAGCCATTGAAAATAGAAAGCAAGCAATAAAGGCGGCTTGCAAACTGGCCTTGGCAAATGATATCATTTTAGTTGCAGGAAAGGGTCATGAGACCTACCAAGAAACAAATGGAGTAAGGGTAGATTTTGATGATTTTAAAGAAATAAAAGCGGCTTTGGCCGATTTAAATAAATAATCGTAGTCCATGTTATACTACTTGTTCGAATATTTGGAAAATCAATATCAATTGCCAGGAGCATCGCTGTTCCAGTTCCAGACATTTAGAGCGGGAATGGCAGTTTTGTTTTCATTGTTGATCGCAATGGTCTATGGAAAGCGGGTTATTCTGTTTTTACAAAAAAAACAAATTGGTGAAAGTATTCGCGATTTAGGCCTTGAAGGTCAAAAACAAAAAAGCGGAACACCAACTATGGGAGGGTTGATCATCATTATGTCAACGCTTTTACCAGTATTGTTGTTTGCCGACATCAAGAATATATATATCATCCTTCTGATTGTTACAACCGTTTGGATGGGAATCATTGGATTTGTAGATGATTACATCAAAATCTTTAAGAAAGATAAAAAGGGGTTAAAGGGAAGGTTTAAAATATTAGGACAAGTTGTGCTAGGGTTAATTGTAGGAGCCGTCCTTTATTTTCACCCAGAAGTTACCATCAAGGAAAAAGATACCACTCGAATAACAGAAAATTTTAAGGTAGAAAAGGTATATGGACAGGATATAAAGGCTATGCGCACCAATGTGCCGTTCTTTAAGAACAATGAATTGGATTATGCTGATTGGATTACTTGGGCGGGCGACGGATTGGAAGATTATGCTTGGTTGATTTTTATCCCAGTGGTGATATTAATCGTTACGGCAGTTTCAAATGGTGCAAACCTTACTGATGGAATTGACGGTCTTGCGGCAGGTTCTTCGGCCATTATTGTATTGACTTTGGGCATTTTTGCTTTAGTGTCAGGTAATATCCAATTTTCAGATTATCTCGATATTTTTTACATCCCTAGAGTTGGGGAGCTTTTGATTTTTATTGCTGCGTTCGTAGGGGCGTTAGTAGGGTTTTTATGGTACAATGCATACCCTGCACAAGTCTTCATGGGAGATACCGGTAGTTTAACTATTGGTGGAGTCATCGCAGTCATCGCCATTATTGTGAGGAAAGAATTATTGATTCCACTACTGTGCGGGATTTTCTTTGCAGAATCACTTTCTGTTATGCTGCAAGTTGGCTATTTCAAACACACCAAAAAGAAATATGGAGAAGGAAAACGCATGTTCCTAATGGCTCCTTTGCATCATCATTATCAGAAGAAATTATATCACGAAAGTAAAATAGTCACCCGATTTTGGATTATTGGAATTTTCCTGGCGATTGTCAGTATTGTGACATTAAAAATCAGGTAGATGGCTCGCTTGGTAATTCTTGGAGGAGGAGAAAGCGGTGTTGGAACAGCAATACTGGGAAAGAAAAAAGGATTTGAAGTCTTTGTCTCTGACAAAGGAGAAATAAAAGAAGAGTACAAAAAAGTTCTTGAACATTTTGAGATTGAATGGGAATCAGGTATCCATACAGAAGCTAAGATTTTAAATGCAGATGTGGTTATGAAAAGCCCGGGCATACCAGATAAAGTTCCTATAGTGGAAAAATTGGTGGCAAATGACATTTCTGTTGTCTCTGAGATTGAGTTTGCATCAAAATACACGAGCGCCACTTTGATTGGTATTACAGGGAGCAATGGTAAGACCACTACCACAATGTTAGCACATCACTTGCTTAAAAATGATGGGTTAAATGTTGGTATGGCAGGGAACATTGGCGATAGCTATGCTAAAATGGTTGCCGAACAGGATTTTGGTCATTATGTATTGGAGATAAGCAGTTTTCAGTTGGATGGTATCATAGATTTTAAACCGTATGTAGCTATCCTCACCAATATTACTCCAGATCATTTAGATCGGTACGAGTATAAGTTTGAGAACTATATCGTTTCAAAGTTTAGGATAGCGATGAATCAAGATAAAAACGATTACCTGATATATGATGCAGATGATGAAGTAATTAAAGGGTGGTTAAAAAAACACCCAGTTCAATCCAAATTAGTTCCTTTTTCCTTAAAGGAAAAACAACAAGAGGGAGCTTGGCTTGAAAATGAAATGATTAAAATGAATATTGAACATAAAACCTTGGAAATGAGCACAGATATTTTGGCCTTAGATGGTCAGCACAACGTAAAGAACACCATGGCGGCAGGGCTTGCAGCACTATTGGTAAATGTTAGAAAAGAAACTATCCGTCAGAGTATTCAAACCTTCCAAGGGGTTCCGCATAGACTGGAGAAGGTTTTAAAAATCAACCATGTTGAATACATTAATGATTCTAAGGCAACCAATGTAAATGCAACGTATTACGCCCTCGACGGAATTAAAAAACCAATTGTTTGGATAGTTGGCGGTGTAGACAAGGGTAACGATTACAAGGAGTTGATGCCCATGGTACGGGAAAAGGTAAAGGCCATAGTCTGTTTAGGAATGGATAATTCGAAGCTGAAAGATGTTTTTGGTAATGTGATTGATTTAATGGTAGAAACCTATTCAATGGAAGAAGCCGTAAAAGTGGCTTATAAAATTTCAGAGAGAGGGGATTCGGTTTTACTATCTCCTGCATGTGCCAGTTTTGACCTTTTTGAAAACTATGAGGACAGAGGGAATCAATTTAAAGCAGCAATAAAAAACTTATAGAAAATGTTTGCGGTATTTAAAAATTTGAAAGGTGATAAAGCCATCTGGGGTATAGTAGCTCTTTTGGCCCTTTTCTCATTTTTGCCTGTTTACAGTGCTAGTACCAATCTAGTTTATGTGAATGATGATGGGACCACTATGGGGCACTTGGTCAAGCATGCTGTACTGTTGTTTTTAGGGTTTGGGATTATCTATGGTATTCACCGCATACCAACCCATTATTTTAAAGGACTATCTATAATTGCTTTACCCATTGTCCTGATTCTTTTGGCATATACACTTACTGTAGAAACCAGAATAGGTGGTGTGACAGCAAATAGATGGATAAAGATTCCTTTTGTAGGGATGAATTTTCAAACGTCAACCTTGGCATCCGTTGTTTTAATGATTTGGATTGCCAGGTATTTAACGAAGATAAAGGACATTAAAATCACATTTAAAGAAAGCATATTACCATTGTGGTTGCCAACTGCTCTGGTTGTTTTGTTGATTTTACCTGAGAACTTTTCAACCGCCATCATCATTTGTTTTTTGGTATTGATCCTCAGCTTTTTAGGGGGATATCCCTTAAAATATTTGTTTGCAATAGTGGGAACGGGAATAGTGCTATCGGGAATGTTTTTGTTTGTACTGTTTAAAACTCCAGAGATATTGCCGCAAAGAGCGGGAACCTGGAAGTCTAGAATAGAAACTTTTTGGAGCCCAGAAAAAGCAGGTAAAGATGATTTGCATCAGCTGACTTTGGCAAAAATTGCCATTGCAGAAGGTGGTGTTCTAGGAAAGGGAGCAGGGAAAAGTGTGATAAAGAATATGCTTTCGCAAAGCACATCAGATTTCATTTTTGCAATAATCATAGAAGAATATGGTCTGCTGGGAGGAGGGGCGTTACTGTTTTTCTATTTGTTGCTGTTGTTTCGGATCGTAGTGGTCGCAAATTCAGCCAAGACAGTTTTTTCCAAACTGCTTGTTATTGGTGTGGGTTTGCCCATTGTTTTTCAGGCATTCATCAATATGGCTGTGGTGGTACAATTGTTTCCGGTAACAGGGCAGCCTTTGCCATTGATCAGTATGGGTGGAACATCTATTTGGATGACCTGCATGGCAATTGGAATTATACTTAGCGCAAGCAATAGAAAAGAGAATTTAGAGGAGGAATCCTATGACATAGATGAAAGTAATCCTTTAGAAATATTAAGTGGGCAATTATAGGTTCATACTTTCTGGAGGAGGTACTGGTGGACATATTTATCCGGCGATAGCCATAGCCAATGAACTAAAAAGGAGGCATGCAGAAGCTGAATTTTTGTTTGTTGGAGCAAAGGATAAAATGGAAATGGAAAAAGTGCCACAAGCGGGATACAAAATAGAAGGTTTGTGGATAAGTGGATTGCAACGGAAACTGACACTTAAAAATTTAATGTTTCCATTAAAACTAGTGAGTAGTTTGTTTAGAGCACGCAAAATAGTCAAACAATTTAAACCCAACGTCGCTATCGGTACGGGTGGATTTGCTAGTGGACCATTGCTTAAAATGGCGGCAAGTTCTAAGATTCCTTGTGTGCTTCAGGAGCAAAATTCCTATGCGGGAATCACGAATAAATTATTGGCAAATAAGGCGAAACGTATTTGTGTTGCCTATGATGGAATGGAGCAATTCTTTCCAAAAGAAAAAATTATCAAGACGGGAAACCCTGTCCGTTCTGATTTAGTGGATTTAAAGGTTGATAAAAGAGAAGCAACCGACTTTTTTGAATTGGACGCGGATAAGAAAACAATATTGATCATTGGCGGTAGTTTGGGTGCAAGAAGGGTAAATCAGTTAATTGAGAAGGAGCTTAATTTTTTCAAAGACCTGAAGGTGCAATTGATTTGGCAATGTGGTAAACTCTATTATAAGGACTATAAGCAATACGATTCCAGTTCGGTAAAGGTTTTAGCTTTTTTAAATAGAATGGATTATGCATATGCGTCGGCAGATGTAATTATTTCTAGAGCAGGAGCAGGATCGGTGTCGGAATTATGTTTGGTAGGAAAGCCGGTGCTTTTTATTCCATCACCCAATGTTGCGGAAGACCATCAAACTAAAAATGCTAAAGCATTGGTCTCAAAAGATGCTGCATTAATGCTAAAGGAAAGTGAATTGGATACAGAATTCGAAAACAGGTTTACCAATCTCATGAATTCTGTTGATATCCAAAACAAGTTGAGTGCGAACATCAAGGAATTGGCCATGCCCAAGGCAACGGAGCACATCGTTGATGAAATTGAAAAACTATTAAAATGAATGTAAAGGACATACATAACGTCTTCTTTATTGGTATCGGAGGTATTGGTATGTCTGCTTTGGCGCGCTATTTTAAATATATAGATAAGAACGTTGCGGGTTATGACAAGACAATGACCCCAATAACGGACGAACTTGTTAACCACGGCATTTCAGTTCATTTTGAAGATGAAATAAATCAAATTCCGGAATCTTGTAAACAAAGAGAAAATACACTGGTTATATATACACCGGCTGTCCCTTCATCACATGCTCAATTGCAATTTTTTAGAAACAACGGTTTTGAAATAAAAAAACGTTCCGAAGTATTGGGTATTATTACCAGAGATACTTTTTGCTTTGCTGTTGCGGGTACGCACGGAAAAACTACTACCTCTTGTATTTTGGCACATTTGCTAAAAGAAACCAATACGCCGTTAACGGCCTTTTTAGGAGGTATTTCAGAGGACTTTAATAGCAATTTTGTATTAGAAGGAACGGAATACTCTGTTGTGGAAGCGGATGAATTTGATAGGTCTTTTTTACAACTTTCTCCGGATGTGGCTTGTATTACTTCTATGGACGCCGACCATTTGGACATCTATGGAACCAATGAAGAATTACAACAATCCTTTAAGGATTTTGTCCAAAAAATAAAGCCTAACGGGATGCTTTTTGTTCGGAATGGACTTCCGTTGAAAGGTGTCACCTATGGAATTGAGGATGGATCGGATTATTGTATTGAAAATATTTTAATTGAACATGGCACCTACATATTTGATTTGATTACGCCAACAGAGGTATTGAAGCGCGTTCGTTTTAATAAACCTGGCAGGCACAATTTGCTTAATGGATTAGCTGCTTTTGGAATGGCAGTGCAAGCTGGATCCCCGCCGCACCGCCTTGCTAAAGCATTGGGAACCTTTAAAGGGGTACAGAGGAGGTTTTCTTACCAGATAAAGGATTCAGATTTTGTTTTTATTGATGATTACGCGCATCACCCCACAGAGATTACCGCTGTTTATGAAGCTATAAAAGAAATGCATCCAAATGAGGAAATAACTGCGGTTTTTCAGCCTCATTTGTTTTCAAGAACAAAGGATTTTGCTGACGACTTCGCAAAAAGCTTATCAAAATTTGATGTGATTTTGCTTTTGGAAATTTATCCGGCAAGAGAAGAACCTATTAAAGGAATTACTTCAGCATGGCTGTTGGATAAAATTGATAACCCAAAGAAAAAGTTGGTTTCAAGATCAAACCTGATTGACGAAATAAAGAATTATAAAACGGGAGTGTTGGTTACAATGGGAGCAGGTGATATAGGACTGGAAATACCAAAAATAAAAAAGGAATTAGCGTATGCAAGTTAATTGGAATTACATAAAATTGACGTTTTTGTCGGTGGCCATAATTGGACTTTATGGTTTTTCGGACCACCGAAGCAAGGAAAAAAGAGTGGGTGATTTATCCATTAAATTTTTGGGAGACAACAACTTATACCTCACAGAAGCCTCAGTTAATAAATTGTTAATACAAAATTATGGCTCGGTAAAAAATAGGGCTAAAGAAGAATTAGTTTTGAATACCATAGAGGATATTATACTGTCCAATGATATGGTGAAAAACGCCCAAGTCTATCTTACTGTAAATGGAGAACTTATATCTAAGATTGTTCAGCGTAAACCAATTGGAAGAGTGGAGGGAATCTCTAAATTTTATTTGGATGATTTAGGAAGGCGTATGCCTTTGTCTAAGCATCATTCGGCTAGAGTCCCGATAATTACAGGGAAAATCACGGGTAAAAGCCTTGAGGATGCCTATACAATTTTAAATTATATCAACGAGGACGATTTTCTTAGAAAAAATGTTATCGGTATACATGTTGAGGAAGAAGGTAAGTACCAATTAAAGTTTCGTTTAGAAAACTTTGTGGTGAATTTGGGAGGCGTGGAAAACCTCAATGAGAAGTTCAAAAATTTTATGGCATTTTATGCAAAAGCTGCCAAAGACAAATCTTTGGAGAAATATGCAATAGTAAGTTTAGAATTCAATAATCAAGTGGTTTGCACCAAAATATAAAGTATGGAACAAGGTAATTATTCAGTTGGTTTGGATATTGGAACTACCAAAATCGTTGCGATAATTGGTAAGGAAAATGAGTATGGAAAAATAGAGATTTTAGGAACAGGTAAGTCAAAGAGCTTAGGTGTTCATAGAGGAGTGGTCAACAACATTACCCAGACCATTTCATCTATTCAACAAGCTGTGGAACAAGCGGAGGTGGATTCTGGACTAAAAATTGGTTCTGTGGTGGTTGGTATCGCTGGACAACATATTAGAAGTCTTCAGCATAGCGATTACATTACAAGACCAAATTCAGAAGAAGTAATCGACGATGATGATTTGGAGAAACTCTGTAATCAGGTTTACAAATTGGTCATGCTTCCAGGTGAAGAGATCATACATGTTTTGCCACAGGAATACCGGGTGGATGGGCAGCCAGAAATAAAAGAACCCAAAGGAATGTATGGCGGTCGTTTAGAAGCCAATTTCCATGTTGTGGTCGGTCAAGTTTCATCCATTAAAAATATTGGCAGATGTATAAAGAGTGCTGGGCTGGATTTGGCAAACATCACTTTGGAACCGTTGGCATCAGCAGAAGCGGTGTTAAGTCAAGAAGAGAAAGAAGCAGGGGTTGCATTGATTGATATAGGTGGTGGAACAACAGACCTTGCTATTTTCAAAGATGGGATTATTCGTCACACCTCTGTAATACCTTTTGGAGGAAACGTAATTACAGAAGATATAAAAGAAGGTTGCTCAATTATAGAGAAGCAAGCTGAATTACTGAAGATAAAATTTGGTTCTGCCTGGCCTGGCGAAAATAAGGATAATGAGATAGTTTCTATTCCAGGGCTGAGAGGCAGGGAACCTAAAGAAATCACCTTGAAAAATCTATCCAAAATTATCCATGCTAGAGTTGTGGAGATTATAGAACAGGTGTATGTTGAAATAAAGAATTACGGGCACGAAGAGCAGAAGAAGAAACTAATTGCTGGTATTGTATTAACAGGTGGAGGAAGTCAGTTGAAGCATTTGAAGCAGCTGGTTGAATATATCACAGGAATGGATACACGTATTGGGTACCCTAATGAGCATTTGGCTGGAGATTCAGAAGAAGAAATTGCAAGCCCGTTATACGCAACTGCTGTAGGACTTTTAATGAATGCTTTGGAAACGACATCCATGAACACCGTTCTGGAAGAAGAAATGCAAGAAGATGAACAGGTTTTGGTAGGTCAAGAACATGTGCCAAGCAGCAAATCGGCAAATATGTCGATGAAAGAAAGAAAATCCATTTTTGACAAGTGGTCTGAAAAGCTAAAGGACTTTTTGGACAACGCGGAGTAATAACCCTAGAGAGCATACCCTAATAAGTAACAATAAACTATCATGAGTAAAAGCACCGAATTTGATAACATAGGTTTTGATCTTCCCAAGAACAAAAGCAACGTAATAAAAGTAATTGGCGTAGGTGGTGGAGGTAGCAATGCCATCAATCACATGTTCCAGGCTGGTATCAATGGAGTGGATTTTGTAATCTGCAATACAGATGCCCAAGCTTTACAAAATAGTACAGTTCCAAATAAGATTCAATTGGGCGTATCCTTAACAGAAGGACTTGGCGCTGGTGCCAATCCAGATGTTGGAGAGCAAGCAGCATTGGAGAGCATGGAAGATTTAAAGACATTGCTGGAGCATACCACAAAGATGGTTTTTATTACCGCTGGTATGGGTGGTGGTACAGGAACAGGTGCCGCTCCAATTATTGCCAAAGTGGCTAGAGAGATGGATGTTCTTACAGTGGGTATTGTTACCATACCTTTTCAGTTTGAAGGGGCTATGCGTAACAAACAGGCGCAAGCCGGTATTGAAAAATTGCGTTCTAACGTAGATTCGTTAATTGTAATCAACAATAACAAATTACGAGAAGTTTATGGCAATCTTGGTTTCAAGGCAGGCTTTTCAAAGGCAGATGAAGTTTTGGCAACCGCAGCAAAGGGAATTGCAGAAGTAATCACACATCACTATACACAGAATATTGACCTTAGGGATGCTAAAACAGTGCTTTCCAATAGTGGCACCGCTATAATGGGCTCATCTACAGCCTCTGGTTCTGCTAGGGCAGGGGAAGCCATAATGAAAGCATTGGATTCACCGTTATTGAACGATAATAAAATAAATGGAGCCAAAAACGTATTGTTGCTTATTGTTTCTGGTTCACAAGAAATCACCATTGATGAAATAGGGGAAATCAATGACTATATCCAGATTGAAGCGGGACACGGCGCAAACATTATTATGGGTGTTGGAGAAGATGAAAACTTGGGAGACGCCATTGCGGTAACTGTTATAGCCACGGGATTTAACATTGATCAGCAAGATGATATTGTAAATACAGAAACAAAAAAGGTTTTTTATACCCTTGAAGATGAGCAAATTGCAGAGCAGGAGCTAACTCCTGATACTACTACAATTCAAGAAATTAAAATTGAAGCACCAATGGAGATGGAACCAGTGATAGTTAAACATACACTGGAAATGGAAGAGGAGGAAAAAGTGGAAGAAGTACAGCCAAAAGCTGAAGAGATAGAGCTTATTCCAACAACAAATTACATCCGAAACTTTAATGTTTTCTATGAGGAAGTAATTCCTGAAAGCGTTGAAGAAGACTTTGTAATTATAGAAGCAAAGAGCATACTTAATGATATTGAGGTAATTGATCCAGAAGTTATTTCGGCAAAGGCTGCGGAAGATCAATTTGCATTGACTTTTGATATGCCACTAAACAGGACTGAAGAAACAGAAGTAGAAGAAGAAAAGGAACATACCATCACATTCAATTTAGATGATGGCTTAAAAGATATTGATGTAAATGAATATGTAGAGGTAAAGCCAGTGCTGGAGTATAAAAAAGAAGGAGAGACCCGTTACAATTTAGAAGAGTACATGGAGTTGGAAACCCAATTGACAGGTGCTAGATCTGTGGCGGAAACCCATGAGCCCAAATTGGTTGAAGATGAATTGGTGTTTGAGAAAAAGACCATAAAAACAGAAGCTTCTACAGGTGGGGAAAATGCTTCGGGAAATGTAGATCCTTTTAATAGTTCCATAAATGATCTATTAAAAGACCGTGCAGACGAACGTAGAAAAAAATTAAAGAATTTCAATTACAAATTCCAGAACAATAGGAATAGTATAGATGAGATTGAAAAGCAGCCTGCTTATAAGAGACAGGGTGTGGATTTAGATGATACTCCCCAAGAGCAAAAGGTCTCTAGGACAACACTGAGCGAGGATAGTAATGACGATTTACAATTACGTTCCAACAACTCTTTTTTGCATGATAATGTTGATTAGTAGTGTTTAAATTGAAATCCATTTTAGATGGAAAGCATAAACCCGTTGGTTAAGAGACTTTCGGGTTTATTTTTTTATCTTCGCTCCCCAAAATAGAGATAAAATGAGTTTGCAAGATCAGGTAATGATAGAGATGAAAACAGCAATGAAAGCAAAAGATACTGTTGCATTGGAATCATTGCGAGCGATTAAATCTGCAATTTTGTTGGCCAACACCGATAAAGGTAGTGGAGGAGAACTTTCTGAAGAAGATGAAATAAAACTTGTTCAAAAACTGGTAAAACAACGTAAGGACAGTGCTGCAATTTTTACGGAACAAGGAAGAGAAGATTTGGCAGCTCCTGAGTTGGCACAAGTGGCCATAATTGAAAAGTTTTTACCAGAACAACTTACAGAAGAAGAGATAGAAAAAGTGGTGGTCATGACCATTGATTCCATAAGCGCATCAGGTATGCAAGATATGGGAAAGGTTATGGGGATTGTTTCCAAAGAATTGGCTGGACAAGCAGATGGAAAGACTATTTCAAGTATAGTAAAGGCAAAATTAAGCTCATAAAATAAGGCCACGTAGCTCAGCTGAATAGAGCACTGGATTTCGGCTCCAGCGGTCGTAGGTTTGAATCCTACCGTGGTCACAAAAAGCTCCTATTTGATTCTAAAAAGTCTGAAAATCATAGATCTTCAGACTTTTTTGTTTAAGAGTTTCCAAGTTTCAAACTCAGTTTTGAGTGTATTGTTGGTTAAAGGGTAAAGCCCAATCACAGATGCACCTTCACCAACTTTCTCAATTACAAATTCTTCATACAAAGTCATTTCTAAGCATTCGTCCGCTACATCAGCAGCCAGATGTTGAGGTATGACCATAACACCATCATTATCACCAACCATAAAGTCTCCCGGAAAAACTGCCACATCTCCACAACCGATAGGTTCGTTAATGGCAATAGCTTGGTGCAATGTAAGATTGGTAGGTGCCGAAGGTCTATTATGATATGTTGGAAAGTCCAAATCCGCTATTTCAGCGGAATCCCGAAATCCGCCATCGGTGACCAATCCTGAGACACCGCGTTTCATCAATCGAGTGGCTAATATTGAACCTGCGGAAGCGGCTCGAGCGTCTTTTCTGCTATCAATGACAAGCACAGCCCCTTTTGGGCATTTTTCAACAGCTACTCGTTGTAAATGTTTTGGGTCTTTGAATACCGTTATAGGGTTTAAGTCTTCCCGAGCGGGAATATATCTTAAGGTAAAGGCTTCACCTACCATGGTTGGTTTTCCTTTTTTGAGAGGACTTACATCTTGGATAAACTGATTTTTCAGTCCCTTTTTAAAAAGGCAAGTTGCAATCGTCGCCGTACTTACCTGTTTTAGTTTTTCTTTTGTGGAGATTGAATTGTCATTCATTTTATTCAATTATAATTATTCTGCATTTTTCCAAGTTTCCTTCAGAAAGGTCAAGTCTTTTTTCATTTGATGAAAGACCTCTTTTTGGGCGATGGTTATCTTGGAGGCTCCATGCTCCGCTCCCCCCAAATCATATTCCAAATGCAGCGAAATCGGTACATTGATTTGATATTTTTTAAGAAGTGAAAAATAGCGGTCAAAATCAACCATCCCTTTTCCCAATGGAGTGTTTATGGGTTTCCATTTACCATTTTCTTTTCCCCATTTAAAGTCTTTGATGACTATGGATTTTATAAATGTATTGATATGTCTTAAACCAAGCTCCCAACTGCTTCCGCCTTCAACGACCGCATGTCGAATATCATATTGGATACCCAAATATTCGTTATTGGTTGCCTTTAAAATAGGAGGAAGGTCCCAGATAGGCGCCCCTACGTGATTACCCGCGTGATTTTGATAGCAACCAATCAGTCCCATGTCACTATTTTGTGCTTCTAATTTCTTGGCTTGTTGCCCATATAATGCCTGACTTTCAGCAATGCTTTGGTCTTCGGGGTACTTTAACCAACCCGTTCGATAATGTGTGAAACCAGACTTACTTGCAGTTTCTAAAACGGTACGCTGTCCTAAATTGTTGGCATCCCAGATATTTGTGGTCATCATACTTGGGTTGATTCCGAATTTTTTCATCGCCTCCACCGCTTTGGGCAAATCATCAACTGCTTTTTCAGGTAGCACATGCCCTTTTGGTCTAACCGTCAAATCCAAACCATCAAAACCAATTTCTGCCGCAGCTTCCGACATCTCATTGTAATCAAGAAATTGTAAATGTTTGGAGAACAAATTTACTCTGATATCATCTTTCTGATTTGGGAACGTATTTAATAGCGTATTGCTAAAGCCCATAATTGGAATACTTCCTAATGCAGTGGTCGACAATTTTGTAAAGTTTCTTCTCGAAATACCTTTTTCATCTTTTTTCATAATCAAATGCTGATTTGTGTTTTGTCCATAGAATTTGTGTTAAAAATTTGGAAGTCTTGCAAATATATGTATTTTTGGTCAACCAATCTGGTTAACCAATTATTGATATTCAGTATTCTTTAAATAATAATGTGGCTTTATTTTGATTCTTAGCAGCCTCATTTCTACCTTGAAGAAGTAATTGGATGTTGAAAAGCTAAACTGGATATTGTAACAACTTTAATTGTACCATATAAAAGAAATATCATGAGCTTTCAAATAACTAAATCAACTTTTGGCTGTTATTCATTAATGGCGAGTGCTGTCTTGCTACTGAGTAGTTGCAGAAATATTGACAAAAGGCAAAGCTTGGCAAAGCAGATTGAGAAATCAGCAATGGTGATGAATGCAAACGACATCATACCCTTTTTCCAACATTGGAATTTAATTTTGGGCGATGGTTCCAACGTGGGTCAGGCGACACACTTTGAGAACAAGAATTTCTTTTATGCCACAGGTGACGACAAGGCGGATTGGGTAGTATTTAAATCACCTAATGCTGGCAATACACATGGGACTTCAAACAATACCAGAACCGAACTTGCTCAATTAAAAAAGTGGTTGCCAAAAACTGAAGCCAATATGAAGGCAACCCTTAAAGTAATGAATGTGGCCACTACTGGGGATTCCCGTGTTGCAGCAACGTATTCTGTTGTTGTTGGTCAGATTCATAGTGCGGATGGTCATGAAAATGAACCATTAAAAATATTTTACAAAAAATTTCCAGGTCATACTAAAGGCTCTGTTTTTTGGAATTATGAAATCAATACAGCAGGGGATGATAATTCTAAACGATGGGATTATTCATATCCTATTTGGGGCTATAACTTCTCCATGGTTGGAATAGATGAAAACACGCATCCTTCGGAGCCAGAAGATGGAATAGCTTTGGGTGAAGAGTTCAGCTATGAAGTGGAAATTAAGGGTGGCATCATGAACCTAACGTTCACCAGTGAAGGGCATGAGACTAAAACATTCACTAAGAACTTGATAACTTCCGAGTATTCGAAACGGGAGGACATCCCTCAACAGGTTCAAAATTTGTTTGTGCCCATAGGGCAAGATGGTATAGAACGTAAAAATGCATACGCTAATGAAGGACTCTTTTTTAAGCTGGGGTGTTATAATCAAACAAACGGAAAAGACCCTAAGGTAAATAAGGTATGGTGTTCCGGAGCGGAAACCTATGGTGGCGATTTGCAAAAACAATATGAAAGCGAAAATTACGCTGAAGTCTGGTTTAAATCCGCAAGTATCACTATTCCGGAAGATGCCATATCCAATGCGGGGTATTTTGAAGCAAATGATGGCCTAAGTGCAAAATCGGTATACCCCAGTGAGGTAATTCCTTTTATGGACAAGTTTAAAATTCTGATGGGGGATGGAACGCATGTGGAAGACCTTATCGATTTCGAACACAAGGATTTTTTCTACACTGCAATTGATGGTACCCGGAGATGGGTGGTCTACAAAACACCAAATTCAGGTGTTACCTCAAAAAACTCCAGTAATACAAGAACCGAGTTGCATGAAAAAAGAGAATGGACACCTGAAGAAGGAGGTAATCTGACAGGTACATGCAAGGTTATGCAGGTCTCTGTTTCAGGTGATGCAACGGTTGCAGCTTCTTACTCTGTGGTTGTTGGGCAAATTCATGGTGGTGAAGGCCATGAAAATGAACCCCTAAAAATATTTTACAAAAAATTCCCTGGCCATACAAAAGGCTCCGTCTTTTGGAATTATGAGATAAACACAGCAGGTGACGATAATTCTAAAAGATGGGATTTCTCAAGCGCGGTATGGGGTCATGATATGTCCGTTATTGGAAAAGATAAAAATGACTATCCAGAGGAGCCATCGGATGGTATTGAATTGGGAGAAGAGTTTAGCTACGAGGTAAATGTATATGAAGGCATCATGTATCTGACTTTCAAAAGTGATAACCACGAAACAAAAACATTTACAAAAAATCTTATTGTATCGGATTATGTCAATCCATCCGATCTTCCAGAACAGGTGAAGCGACTCTTTGTGCCTATTGGGCAAGATGGAACAGAACGGGCAACTGCCTATAAAGGTGAGTTAGGTTATTTCAAACAAGGAGCTTATAACCAAACCAATGGAAAAGATCCTCAAACCAACAGGGTTTGGTGCGCTGGGGCGGAGACCTATGGAGGTGATATTGCCAAACAATATGAGAATGGTTGTTATACGGAAGTATGGTTTAGAGAAGGAACCGTGGGTCCTGGCATTCCACCAAACTAAATCGAAATAACACAATTGAGAGAATTACATTTTGAATTTTATAAGAACACTGTTATATGAAAACATTCGGAGCAAGTAAAAAATTCATAAAAGGAGAAGACCTTGACTGGGAGGTCGTGGGCGAAGGCCTAAAACGTAAAATTATGGGCTATGACGATAAGATTATGTTGGTAAAGGTTCATTTTGAAGTAGGGGCCGTTGGTCAAATGCACGAACATTACCATTCTCAGGTAACCTACATTGAAAGTGGAAGTTTTGATGTCACTATAGATGGTAATACACAAACCTTGAAAGGTGGCGATTCTTTTTACATCCCTCCACATGCCATGCACGGAGCAATCTGTAAAAAAAGCGGAGTTTTGATTGATGTTTTTAGCCCTATTCGTGAAGACTTTATGCTAAACCGATAAAAAAAGGCATCTATAAATCAATTCTTGATGTTTTATTGCCCTTTGGTGATATAAAACCATAAAATTTTAACATTTTAATGCTAAATAGGTTTTTTTTTAACCTTTAGATAACATATATTTGGTCAACCAATTTGGTTGACCAGTTTGGAATACCAATAAAAGTAACTCTATTATGAAAACGTAAAGCAATAAAAAAAAGGATAGGTGCACGCCTATCCTTTAAATGATATCACTTCTTTGGAGGGAAGTAATACTTAAACTAATACACTTTTATTTAAAAAATGCATAGGTCAAAATTAAGGAAATTTAATTTATTGATTAAACGTGTTTTATTAGTGAAAGTGATATGCCATCACAGCTACGCTATGTGAGTGGAATTGTAATGTTAATTGACACAAATTATTGAAACTAACTAAAACAAATGAATTTAAAAGCAAAACTATTATTAATTGCAATATTGCTGACCAATATTCAATTATTTGCCCAGGACAACTACAGTCTTGTAGGTACAGTGACTGATGCAAGCAACGCCCCAATACCTGGAGCCAATGTTGTTGTGCAAAATACTTCAAGAGGTGTTTCTACTGACTTTGACGGTAATTTTATTATCGTAGTTTCTACAGGAGAAACAGTAGAATTTTCTTATTTAGGGTTTAAGACCCAAACAATTCAAATAAATGGACAAAATAACATAAACGTAATCCTGTCTGAAGATTTAAATCAACTTGATGAAGTCGTGATAATAGGTTATGGTACACAAAAGAAATCGCATTTAACAGGTTCCATTTCTAAAGTGGTTAATGAAGATTTAGAACAGATTGCGGTATCTAGGGTAGATGATGCATTGGTAGGTCAAGTATCTGGTGTCCAAATTTCTGCAACAGATGGTGAAGCGGGTTCTGCACCTACAATTCGTATAAGGGGTACGGGTTCTATCACAGGTGATTCATCACCTTTAATAGTAGTGGATGGAGTTGCCGTTGGTAATGACTTTCTTGGGTCTTTGGACATGAATGATGTGGAATCCTTTGAAGTCTTAAAAGATGCAGCTTCTAGTGCTATTTTTGGTTCTCGTGGTGGTAACGGAGTTGTTATGATAACAACTAAACAAGGAAAAGAAGGTAAAGTTCAGTTTGGTTATAATACATATGTAGGTTTTAAGGAGGCAAGACGAAGTGATGCATACACGTTTAGTGTAGCGGAGACGGCTGCCGCTCAATTGGCTGCGACCGGTTCACTTTCTAACAGGACCCAATACAAACAACTTATTGGTATTGATAGGGATTGGCAAGATGATATTTTTGATGGAGGAGTAATAGAGAACCACAGTTTTACCGCAAGAGGTGGTAATGATAAGGTAAGATTTAGTACGGCTTTAAATTATCTACATGATGAAGGCGTGTTATTGACGGATGATTTTAAGAGATATGGAGCCAAATTAAGAATTGATGCGGATCTTACGGATAAACTATCAGTTGGGGTAAGTATGACACCATCGTATACAAACAGAAGACGTTTTGATGGTGGTATTCATGATATTAAAAGACAACCGCCATGGTTACCCATATTCCATGATGCTAATACTATTCAATATGTGGATAGAGCTATTTATCCAGATGTGGAAATAGGTGATTATGCAGTACAACGTCATTTTGATAATTATGATTTATTTGGAGACGGAAGTGCTCTTGTAGATATTAGTAACACCTCAAATACGAACCCAGCTGCAAAGGTTTTGGAGCGTATCCGAACGGATAAAAAGTTTAAAGTGTTTGGTAGTTTTTATGCCAAATACGACATCACGGATAATTTAAGTTTCAGAACTACCTTTGCCGCAGATTATCAAAATACAGCTAGATCTAGATGGCAAGGTGTTGAAGCATCTTCTGGTGGAGCTGCCAATGCTCAATTGAACGAACAAGCTCAAGTCTCAAGGCATATGGTTAGTGATAATGTTTTATCCTATAACAAAACAATGGGTAAACACGAATTGTCTGCTTTAATTGGTATTTCTGGAGAAAGATGGCGTGATTATTATTCTACCATAACGGGTACTGGTTATTCAAACGATTTGGCAAGATCACTAGAAGCTGCAACCACAATTTCAAATGCAACTTCTTTTGAATGGGAAAGAAGATTGGCATCTTACTTTGGTAGAGTTAATTATGCTTATGATGATAGATATTTAGCATCAATTAGTGTTAGACGAGATGGTAGCTCTGTTTTCGGACCAAATAACAAGTTTGGTAATTTCCCCGCTGCATCTTTAGGTTGGAACGTGAGTAATGAACCTTTCCTGAGAGAGAGTGATGTTGTTAACAATTTGAAGTTCAGATTTAGTTATGGAGTAACTGGTAATGATAGATTAAACACAGGAAATATAAATGGCGACGTTTCAACTGGGTCAACCAATGTTTCTGCATCAAATGCCTTAATTGATTCATACCCCTTTCTTCCTTTATTGAGCAGTGTAACATCAATTTCAAATGGCTCCGCAGCATCGGGATTAACACCTTTGAACATTGCTAACCCTGATTTAAAATGGGAACGTTCAGTTGAAATAAACCCAGGTATTGATTTTGCCTTTTTCAATAGTTTTATTTCAGGTTCAGTGGATTATTACAAACGAACCAGTGATCAATTATTATTGAATAATCCAGTTTCTTCTACTACAGGATTTACAAATGCTCTAATTAACATTGGGGAAGTTGAAAACAGCGGTATTGAAGTGGAATTAAGAACTAGAAATATTTCTACAGATAAATTTAGATGGAATTCTACTTTTATAGCATCCCATAATAAAAATGAACTTACTGATTTTGCCGATGCCAATGGCCAAATTCAGAGTATTGATGATAAAAGAGCAGCGGAATGGATCAACTTGGAAGGAAATCCCATATCATCCTATTATGGTTGGGTGGTAGATCGTGATATCCCGTTAGAATTTATTAATGATCCATACCATCCAGTAGGGGGAGAAGCACAAGATGTATATGTAAAAGATTTAAATGGCGATGGTTTGATAGATGATGATGATAAGGCTATTTTAGGAGATCCATATCCAGAATTTATTTGGAGTGTATCCAACGATTTTAAAATGGGTGATTTTGACTTCAGTTTCTTGTTCCAAGGAAGCCATGGAGCAGAAATTAGGAATATAGCTGATCAGTATATTTTTAATCAATTCAATAGTGGACAGGATTTTATTGCAGCTACTACACCAGATCAAGAATTCATTAAACAGAAAATATTTACATCTGATCAGATTACAGATGCTTCTTATATAGCATTACGTACTGTGAATTTTGGATATAATTTTCCAAATAAACTGTTGGATAAGATTGGAGCAGTTAACAGTGCTAGATTATATGTGGCAGGCCAGAATTTAATGTTTTTGACTGCAGATGACTATACAGGTTTTAATCCAGAATCCATAGATAATACTAGTGGAACCACTTATGGTTATCAAAGAGGGGGTTCTCCGGTATTTAGAACAATATCTTTAGGTTTAAACCTAACATTCTAATTTGATTATAAGCAATAAAAAGAAGACATATATTATGAAACAATTTAAAAATTTAATCTTACTAGCATTGGTAGCCTTTGTTACTTCTTGTGGAGAAGATTTTTTATCGCCAGACCCGCTCTCTGCTATTAGTTCTGATGTCTACTACAGTGATGAAGAGGAACTAACAGTTGCTTTGGCAGCCATGTATGATGGAATTCAAGGCGTAAATCAGTTGGCAATTACAACTAATGGGCTTAATCATGGTATCCAGAGAGAATACCAACTTACTGAAATGCGAAGTGATAACACCAGAACAAAAAGTTTTGAAGGGGAACCTGCAGAATTTGAAAACTATAGTGTATCAACCTCAAATGGTGTGGTGTTTGATTATTATAGAAGCTACTATGATGTCATATTTAGGGCAAATACTGTATTGGCTAATTTAGGTGTAGTTTCTGCTGCAAACTTACCCGCATTTGAGGGAGAGGCAAAATTTGTTAGAGCTTATGCTTACTTTAACTTAGTTCGTTTGTTTGGAGACGTTCCTTTAGTGTTGGAACCTATTGGAATATCTGATAGAGAAACGCAATTTACAAGAGTTGCAACAAGTACTATTTATACTCAAATAATTAGTGATTTTAATGCAGCTATTGATGGGTTGGATAATACATATAAGGGAAGAGCTTCTAGAGCCGCGGCACAGGGCTTGTTAGCCAAAGTACACTTAACATTAGGAAATTACCCAGATGCTCAAATCCTTTGTGAAGCTATCATAAATGGAGGCGAATTTGATCTAGAAGAAACTTTTGTTGATCTTTTCTATACCGAATTGAATGATGAAATCATTTTTGCCATTGAGTTCTTGGAAGATGATAACAATGATAGTCAAGACTTCTCTGCAGAATGGTTGAATGCTGTCGGTCGGTCTTCTGGTTTAAATTACGTGACTGCGGACGCAAGAGCGGCATTAGATGCATTAGGAGGTAACAGAACAGAGTATTCTTATAGACAGGATGCACTCCAAACAACTCAATTTCAAGTTGTAAAATATTTACCCAATGGAGATGAAGATTTAGGAATTCCAGCTACCAGCCCAGCTCCAAGATTGGGAGGAAATGATTGGATTGTACTACGATACGCAGATGTTTTGTTAATGCATGTAGAAGCAATACTAGCCGGTGGGGAAGAAACAACAGCCTCAACAGCCATAGCATCTTTTCAGGCTGTAAGGGACAGGGCTGGTTTAACCGATGTAGTTACAAGCATTACTAAACAAGAATTGTTAGATGAAAGAAGAGTAGAATTGGCATTTGAAAACCAACGTCTATTTGATTTAATTCGTTTTGGGGAGGCCCAAAATGTTTTATCAGCACATTCAGATGCCAATGGGTATACATTTAGTGCTACAGATCTTTTATTACCTATTCCACAAGCGGAAAGGAACTTAAGTGATGGGTTGTTAGAACAAAACCCAGGATACTAAGCTGTATTGATAAACAAATAAAAAACTATTAGATATGTATAATATTTTTAAATCTAAAATACGAATCAGCAAGATATTCTTGATGGTTTCGATATTTGTGGTATCAATCTCTTTGATATCATGTGAGAAATTTGAACTTCCAGAAGCAAACTCAAAGACAGATGATACACCACCTGTAGCAAACTTTTCATATTCACAAGGAGGTGCAGATGAGTTTTTGGTTTACACTTTTGCAAACCTATCCAGCAGCGCAACAACGTACTCTTGGGATTTTGGAGATGGAAATACCTCTACAAGTTTAGATGTTGAAAATACCTATCCAGATGAAGGTACATATACAATTACTTTAACGGCATCTGATGCATTGGGTATTGAGAGCGTATTTTCAGAGACCATTGAAGTGGTTCAGCCGCCAGAGCCTGCAGCTATTACACCTGAAATTTTAAACGGAAATTTCGATGATGGTCAAGATAATTGGAAAATTGCAAGCTTTACTGGTGGTACTACTAACCCTTATAATTCTAGTTCTGACGGAGACCCTGTTAATTATGATGGGACTGATTCAGGGGAATCTAAAACACCTGGCGCAAAGTGGACGAGTTCTACTTCTGCAGGGCCGTCTTTGAGCAGTTCTACAAGATATGCATACCAAGCAATAACGGTTACACCAAACACTGAATATGTTATACAATATAGTCATGCAATAAAAACTGATGTAGCTGATATTGATGGTGGTGATAGAGTAATTGTCGAAATTTTAGATGGTTGGTTTGATGATGGAGTTGACGCCGTTGCGAGCTCTAACGGTGGTCCTTTGGTGCAAACTATTGGAAATGTAGCTAATGGGAAAGGCGATTTTACAGTGATAACTGAGTCATTTACTTCGAACGCGACTGGTGAAGTTTCAATATGGATGTATGCTATTACTGCAGATGAGTTGTATGTTGACAATGTTAAGGTAGTACCTGTAGACCAGTAGAATTAGCTTAGAATAAATGAAGAATTTCCGAAGAGAATTATTGACTTTTTTCGCGATGATATTTCTCGCTGTTAACGCTACTTCTCAAAACAAGAAAAGTAGCGTTACAGAATCGGATAGTAAAATTGAAAAACACAATAAAAAGAAGAAGAAGGTAAAACTTCCTCAAATTGATTTAAGCCATTGGAAGGTTACCATTCCGGAGGGTAAAGGTAAAGGAGGCGCGATAACTGTTTCACCACCTGAGATATTGGATTATGCCAATAATAGCGTCTTAAAACCTTTTATGTATAATGATTCAATTTCTGGTGCATTGGTTTTTCACGCCAATCCAACTAATGCTACCACAGCCAATACAAAATATTCGCGGTCAGAACTTAGGGAACAAATGGAACCTGGTAATGATAGAGTAAATTGGACATTTACTCAAGGAGGTACTTTGAAAGCTAAAATGGCTATGGGTGATGTTTCAAGAGCTAATGACGGAAAGTATCATAAGGTAATTATTGCCCAAATACATGGTCGGTTAACAAATAAACAACGAGACCTAATCGGACAGAAAGATAATAATGCTCCGCCTATTTTAAAGATTTATTGGCAAAATGGCAAAATCCGCGTAAAAACCAAGGTGCTAAAATATGCAGGTGTAGACCAAAAGGCAATTTTGTACAAAGAAGCTTGGATAGATGATAAAGGTCAAAATTTTGAACAAGAAGTCGGTTTTCGAAAATTTACAATTGAAGTTAAGGTCAATGACGGTAAAATATCAGTTTCCTTAAATAAAAGCGAATTTTTTGTTTATGATAATGCTAGTATAAAACGATGGGGAATATTTGAAAACTACTTTAAAGTTGGCAACTATTTTCAGACAAGGGATGAAGGAGCATTTGCAAAAGTGAAAGTTTATGAATTATCCGTTGAACATTAAACGTTTCAAAACAATACATAAAAAAGAATAACTGTTTTAATCCAAATACATCATGTTTAAAAGGTTGCCCTATCATATTTGTCTTTTGTTGATTCTTGGTTCATGTCAGGAGAGCACAGCGATTTCCCAAGAAAAAGAAAACGAAGTTTCAAATAATGAGCCTATAAATGATATAGTAGAGAGTCCAGAGACAGATGTTGAAGAAACTTCTTTTATACTGCCGGAAATTGATTTGAGCAATTGGAAAGTAACACTTCCAATAGGACGCCCAGATGAAGTAAAACCTCCTGAAATATTAGAATATGCTACCAATGAAAAGCTAAAACCGTTCATGTATAATGACTCTATTGATGGCGCTTTAGTTTTCTATACCTATCCTGGAGCCACTACGGCAAACTCTTCTAGATCAAGAACAGAGCTTAGGGAGCAAATGGAACCTGGCAGCAATTCGGTTAATTGGACGTTTTCCCAAGGAGGAAAGCTTAAAGGAACATTGGCAATGGACGATATTTCTAAAGATTCAGATAACAAATACCATAGAACCATCATTATGCAGATTCATGGACGTTTGACAAATGAACAAAGGGATTTGATTGGCCAAAAGGACAATAATGCGCCACCAATGCTTAAAATTTATTGGCAAAATGGTAAAGTAAGGGTAAAGACCAAGGTTTTAAAAAACCCAGATGTTTCCGATACTGACATCTTGCGCACTGATGAATGGACCGATGATGAAGGCTTTAATTTTAATGAAGAAGTAGGATTCAACAAATTTTCATTAGAAGTATTGGTTTCTGACGGAAGAATGGAGGTGATTTTAAATGATACAGAATCAGTGGTATATGAAAATGATGATATAAAAAAATGGGGTGTTTTTGAGAACTATTTTAAGGCAGGAAATTATTTGCAAACGTCTGATGAAGGTTCATATGCTCGGGTAAAATATTATGATTTACAGGTTGAACATTAAGAGTATTTTTTTGAGTTAGTTTAGTTGAATGCCAAAAACTATTGGCCAAAAATTTTGGCCAATAGTTTTTTATCCAGACTCAGAAATTAAAGTGAATAAGAATGAAAATAATGCTTTACAGGTTAAAGTAATTTGCTTAAATTTAACAAACCAATCTGGTTAACCAATTTTAGATTGTATAAAAAGTATGAAAGTTGAGATACTTACAAAGAATGAAAATCAAGTGGTACAGAAAGGGATCATTTCTAAACTGAGGGATTTAATAAATTATAAAAACTTAGAACCTGGAGACAAGTTGCCATCTGAAAGGATGTTGTCAGAAAAGTTTGAAGTTAGCAGAAGTAATGTCAGAGAGGCTATTCAAAAACTGGAGTTTTTTGGCATCCTAAAATCAAGACCACAGAGCGGTACTTTTATCGCCAATATTGGAAGAGTGGCCATGAGTGGAATGTTGGATGATATATTGAGATTGGAGGATCCAGATTTTAAATCCCTTGTCGAAACTCGAATTTTACTCGAATTAAAAACGGTAAGATTGGCTGCCCTGAGAAGAACAGAAGAAGACCTTGAAAAAATGCGCCAAGCATTAGATGCTTATAGACAAAAAGTATTAGATGGGAAAGATGCAGTAGAGGAGGATTTGTTGTTTCACTTGGCCATTGCCAATGCCAGTAAGAATAGTACCATGAATACTTTTATGTTGATTATAACCCCAGAGATTATCACCAATTTTGAAAAGTATCATGTTTGTGATAATAACCAATCTTTTTTAGGCATTCAGGAGCATGAGGATATTTATCAAGCAATAAAAAATCAAGATCCTAAGATGGCAAAAGAAAAAATGAAGGTTCATTTTAAAATTTTATACCAATACTGTTATAATATAAAAGATTAAAAGAATAAGATAGAGGATGAAATTGCACGCTTTTGTCTTCAATCATAAAAAAAGGAGGGAAGTAAAACTTAACAAGAACATTATAGATCCTGCCAATATGCGGCTTACCATATCCATCAGGTTTTAGTTTTTATAAGTTTTATGTTGTGAGAGACTGTATAATGGGAAAATCAATAATGGTACTTTCCTTGATTACATTTCTATAATATCCCATTGACTATAAAAACCAACTAATATGAAAGTTAAAGGCTTAAGATGGTGGATAATAGGCTTGATATTTATAGCTACTGTTATCAATTATATTGATAGAACAGCATTTGCCTTACTCTGGCCTCAAATGGGTGAAGATTTAGGAATGGATAAGTCTGACTATGCTATCATGCTAAATGTTTTTATGGCTTGTTATGCTATTGGAAAATTTGCATCCGGAAAGTTATACGACACCATTGGAACACGTTTGGGCTTTACAGTTTCCATTATTGTTTGGTCAGTTGCTTCGGCGTTTCATGCCTTTGCTCGGGGTATTATTACGCTTTCTATTTTCAGAGGGCTGTTAGGTCTTGGAGAAGCAGGTAATTGGCCAGGTGCCGTAAAAAGCAATGGTGAATGGTTTCCTGTTAAAGAGCGAGCAATAGCACAAGGTATTTTTAATGCAGGAGCTTCTATTGGAAACGTTATCGCGCCTTTTATTATAGTATTCTTATATACAAAATTTGGGTGGCAAACCACCTACATAATTTTGGGAGCAGTGGGTATGCTATGGGTAATACCATGGTTGTTTTTAAACAAATCAACCCCAGAAAAGCATCCTTGGGTGACAGAGAAAGAAAGAAGTTTAATCCTTGATAGTAGAATAGATAAAGGTGAAGAGAGTATTGATGCCAAAGTAAAAAGTCTAAGTGTTGGTAAAATATTAAGTTATAAGCAATCTTGGGGTGTATTGTTATGTAGATTTTTTATAGAACCAATCTGGTGGTTTTTTGCAGGATGGATGCCAATTTACTTAAATGATAAATTCGGATTAAGTATCGAAGAAATCGCAGCGACCATGTGGATATCTTATCTTATGGCTGCGGCTGGAAGTATTCTTGGCGGAATGTTTACCAAAGAATTAATGAAGAAGCTTTCGGTAGATGCAGCAAGAAAAATAACAATAACCTTAGGAGGAGTACTAATATTAATAGCCTTTGTCTGTATTATAACACTGGTAAAGGAAAACAATTTTATGACCTTCATTTATTTTGCAGGATTGGCACTTTTTGGGTTTCAATTTGCAATCGGTAATATCCAAACGATTTCGAGTGATTTGTTTAGAGGACCCTCAGTTGGGACTTTGGCTGGACTGGCAGGTACAATCGCTGCCGTTTCTCCAATGATTATGAATTGGTTTGTTGGTCAAATTACAACCCAGTCCTATACGCCAGCATTTATTGCTATCTGTGTTTCGGTTGTACTTGGGGTTGTTGCAATTTTCGCTTTGATCAGGAATATAGAACCGGTAAGAAAAACAGTAGAGTTGTAATAAAGAAAACAAGAATAAATTTTAGAATTAAAAATAAAATAAATGAGTAAAATCGAAGGGAAAATAGCCGTTGTTACAGGGGCTACAGGAGGTATAGGTTTCGAAGTTGCAAAAAGATTAGGTGAAGATGGATATACCGTAGTTTTAAATGGTATAGAAGATGACGCAGGAGCAGAAAGAGTGAAAGAACTTACAGCACAAGGAATAAAAGCGGAATACTACGGTTTTGATGTTACAAACGAAGAAGCTGTAACTTCTAACATCACCAAGATTGGTGAAAAATATGGAAAAATAGATGTGCTGGTTAACAATGCTGGAGGATTGGGCGGAAGATCTAGGTTTGAAGAAATGACAACAGATTTTTACAGATTTGTAATGGCACTTAATCTTGATTCTGTATTTTTTGCTTCAAGAGCTGCAATCCCTTTCCTTAAAAAAGGAGAAAATCCTTCTATAATTAACTATACGTCAAATGCAGGATGGACCGCTGGTGGACCTGGAGCTGGAATTTACGGAACTTCTAAAGCAGGTGTTCATGCAATAACTAGAGCATTGGCAAAAGATTTAGCGGAATATGGGATTAGGGCAAACGCAGTATCACCAGGTACTATTGATACTCCATTTCATGCCCAAATTAAAGCAACAAAACCCGAAGTTTTTGCGTCTTGGGCAAATAATATCATGTTGGGAAGATTAGGTCAACCAGAAGATGTAGCTGGCGTTATTTCTTTCTTAGCAAGCAAGGATGCATCTTTCATAACAGCAGAAACTATCCAAATTGGCGGTGGACAAGCTTTAGGAATATAAAATGAGTAGATTAAAAGACAAAGTAGCAGTTGTTACTGGAGGTGCTAGAGACATAGGTAGGGAAATATCTGTTAAATTAGCAAAAGAAGGTGCCAAAGTAGTTGTAAACTACTTTAATTCTGAAGCCGGAGCTAATGAAACATTAGATATTATAAAATCTTTTGGAGGTGAAGCTATTGCTGTCAAAGCAGATGTCTCAAAATTAGATGATATTAAGAATTTAAAGACAAAAGTGGTTGAAACTTTTGGAAATAAAGTAGATGCTTTAGTAAGTAATGCAGGAGGTCTTTTTGCACGTAAAACCCTTCAAGAACTGGATGAGTCATTCTATGACTTAGTCATGAATGTTAATTTCAAGTCTACAGTTTTTGTTATGCAAGCATTTGAACCTTTAATGGGTAAAGGAGCTTCAATTATCAATCTTTCTTCTCAAGCGGCAAGAGATGGTGGTGGTGGTGGGTCTTCATTATACGCTTCTTCTAAAGGTGCCGTAACCACATTTACTAGAGCTATGTCAAAAGAACTTGGTCCTAAAGGAATTAGAGTTAATGCAATTTGTCCGGGTTTAATAGCAACGAAATTTCATGATGATTTTACTAAAGATGAAATACGTGTTAAAGTTGCGGCCGGGACACCTCTACGAAGAGAAGGTAATGCTGACGAAATTGCCGATTTGGTGGCGTACTTAGCTTCAGATGAGGCTTCATTCGTAACTGGGAATAATATTGATATAAATGGTGGATTAGCCTTTAGTTAACTTTTACAACAATAAAATCAATCAAATAAAATATATTAGTTAGATGAAAAAAGTAGTAACATTTGGAGAGATAATGTTGCGATTGGCACCTCCTGGATTTTTAAGGTTTTCCCAGACCAACAGTTTTGATGTTGTATATGGAGGGGGAGAGTCGAATGTGGCGGTGTCCCTTGCAAATTATGGTGTCCCTGTTGATTTTGTAACGCGTCTACCGGACAATGACATAGGGCAATGTGCATTGATGGAAATGCGCAAAAGAGGCGTTGGCACGGACAAGATCGTATATGGAGGAGGCCGTTTGGGCATTTATTTTTTGGAGACTGGTGCTGTGAGCAGAGGAAGTAAGGTCGTTTATGACAGGGCACATTCTGCAATCGCGGAGATAGAAAAGGGAATGATTGATTGGGAGCATGTTTTTGAAGATGTGGAATGGTTCCATTGGACCGGGATTACACCCGCAATCTCCCAAGGAGCTGCAGATGCCTGTTTGGAAGCTGTGCAAGCGGCCAGTAGGTTGGGAGTTACCATTTCAACAGATTTAAATTACCGGGCCAAATTGTGGAAATACGGGGGAGACCGTGAAGCCATAATGACAGAACTGACCTCTTATTGTGATATTGTCTTGGGCAATGAGGAAGATGCTGAGAAACATTTTGGCATTAAACCGGAAGGATTGGACATTACCACCCAGGGAGAGCATGTAAAAGCGGAAGCGTTCCTCTCCGTTTGCAAACAGATGATGGGGAAGTTTCCAAGGGCCAAAAAAGTGATTACGACATTGAGGGGTTCCATTTCAGCTTCCCATAACACATGGGCAGGGGTACTCTATGATGGAAAGACCATGTTCAAGTCCCCAGAATACCAAATTACACATATCGTGGACAGGGTTGGTGGGGGAGATTCCTTTATGGGCGGATTGATCTATGGCTTATTAAAATACCCTGAAGATGACCAAAACGCACTGAACTTTGCTGTGGCCGCCTCATGCTTAAAGCATACCATAAAAGGCGATGCCAACTTGGCAACGGTTTCAGAAGTAGAAAAATTGATGAGCGGGGATGCATCAGGAAGAGTAGCAAGATAATAAGGACAATGGCACAATATTCAAGAATAGAAGTAGTAAGAGTGATGCAAGAAACCGGCATGGTTCCTTTGTTTTATCACCCAGACATTGAACTGGGCAAAAAAGTACTGAGAGCTTGTTATGATGGCGGGGCGCGACTCATGGAATTTACCGCAAGAGGTGATTTTGCTTTTGAGGTATTTTCAGAGTTGAACAAGTTCATCATAAAGGAACTCCCTGGAATGATTATGGGAGTGGGCTCCATTACGGATGCGGCCGCTGCTTCGATGTACATGCAGATGGGGGCGAATTTTATTGTTACCCCGTCCTTAAGAGAAGACATAGCCATTGTCTGTAACAGAAGAAAAGTTCTATGGTCGCCTGGATGCGGCTCGTTGACCGAGATCAATAGGGCAGAAGAGCTGGGCTGTGAAGTTGTAAAACTCTTCCCTGGATCTACCTATGGCCCCGGTTTTGTAAAAGCAATAAAAGGTCCACAGCCTTGGACCAGCATTATGCCTACAGGAGGCGTCAGCACGGAAGAGTCCAATCTAAAAGCATGGTTTGATGCTGGAGTGACCTGTGTGGGAATGGGTTCCAAACTGATTTCAAAAGAGATTTTGGAGCAAAATGATTTTAACGGCCTTGAGCAGTTGGTTAAAAGTACTTTGGCAACAATACAAAAGTTAAGAGCTTAATTGTGTTCATAGATTTTTTCATCACTGTTTTTACCTAATGATCTAATATGGAGGTGAAAAAATCACTATTAAAGAAAATACTTGGTCTGATATTGGGTTTTGGGCCAGGTATTTTTGCTATTGGCTATACGATAGGCACAGGAAGCGTGACTTCAATGATTGTTGCAGGAAGTACCTATGGTATGCAATTGTTATGGGTGTTACTGCTTAGTTGTTTTTTTTCTGGTGTATTAATGTATGCATATGGTAATTATGCCTTGATCTCTGGAGAAACAGCGCTGTATAGTTTTAAAAGGCACATTAAGGGAGGTAAACTTATAGCAATCCTCATTATTATAGGGATATCATTTGGTCAATGGAATTCCCTTATGGGCATTTTAGGTATTTCTGCCAATATTATTTTTGAAATATTTGCTATTTATTTTCCAGACCTTCGAGCATCAGAATATAAGATTGTTCTGTTGATTGCTATTGTTGTAATAGTGATAATGTATGGTTTGCTGTTGATAGGAAAGTACACCTTCTTTGAAAAGATATTAGTGATTTTTGTCTCCATTATGGGATTATCTTTTCTAATCTCACTTTTTATGGTATATCCATTACCAATGGAAGTCGCTAAAGGATTGATTCCTTCAATTCCTAATGTAAAAGGAGGCAAAATGCTTGTTGCCGCCTTTGTTGGCACTACCATGGCTGCGGCTACGTTCTTGTCCAGACCGCTCTTTGTAAAAGGGAAGGGTTGGGATATGACCAATAGAGGGCAACAGAAAAGAGATGCGATTTTAGCAGCTATTTTGGTCTTTGTTATAAGTGCCTCTATCATGGCAGTGGCAAGTGGAGCGTTGTTCCATCAAGGAAAACCTGTAACCCATGTTTTAGATATGGTTACGACTTTAGAACCTGTGGCGGGTAAGTTTGCACTGACCCTGTTTTTCTTTGGAACGCTTAGTGCAGGGCTTTCTTCAATTTTCCCATGCTTGTTGATTGCGCCTATATTGTTGGCAGATTATCAATCGGGAAAATTAGATACCAATTCCAAACAATTTCGGATAATTACGGCCATTGCATGTCTGTTCGCCTTAATTGTGCCCATCTTTGGTGCCAATCCAATTGAGATGCAAATTGTATCTCAAGTATTTAATGTGTTTGTCTTACCGCTTGTAATTATTGGAATTCTTCTTCTTATCAACAATAAAGAAATAATGAAAGAGCATCATACTAGCAAATGGATCAATATGATTTTGATACTTTCATTGATATTCGCCTGTCTTATTTCCTACAACGGTATATCAGCATTATTGAATTACTTTTAGTATAGATTTTATTTAAAGCATTACTTTTAAAAATTTAAACTTATTGCTTTAAATATTATGAAGACAAGTGGGGAAAATATTTTAGGATACAATTTTTCATCCTCAGGGGAAACTGTTTTTTTTGCAAAAAACCCAGCAACAGGAAATCAATTAGAAACTCCTTACCATGAAGCTACTCTTACAGAGATAAACCAAGCAATAACGCTTGCGGAAAATGCTTTTACCTTATACCGAGAAAAGACTGGAGAAGAAAAAGCTTTGTTTTTGGAAACAATAGCTGAAGAATTACTTCAAATAGAAGAAGAGCTAGTTGCTTTCTGCAGTCAAGAAACAGGATTGCCTGTAGGAAGATTGAAAGGTGAGCTGGGCAGAACCATAGGGCAATTAAAGCTGTTCGCTTCCCTTTTAAGGGATGGATCATGGGTGGATGCAAGAGTTGATGAAGCCGACCCCAACAGAACTCCCTTTCCAAAACCAGATATAAGACAAATGCAAATAGCCTTAGGCCCTGTTGGAGTTTTTGGAGCAAGCAATTTTCCATTGGCTTTTTCTGTGGCCGGTGGTGATACGGCATCAGCTTTAGCGGCAGGCTGTACCATCGTTGTAAAAGCGCATCCTGCGCATCCCGGTACTTCAGAATTGGTTGGCAAAGCCATTGTTTCAGCTGCAAAACGCTGTGATATGCCGGATGGAGTGTTTTCATTGGTTCAAGGTGCTTCTATTGGAGTGGGGCAAGCAGTTGTTCGCCATCCACTTATAAAAGCCATTGGGTTTACAGGTTCATTTAGAGGAGGTAAGGCTTTATTTGATGAAGCTGCAAAACGAGAAGAACCGATACCTGTATATGCGGAAATGGGAAGTGCTAACCCAGTTTTTGTGCTTCCAGGTATTTTAAAGGAAAATCATCAAACTTTGGCAGAAGGCTTGTCAAATTCAGTTCAACTGGGTGCAGGTCAATTTTGTACAAACCCGGGAATCACTGTTTTGCCAAAAACAAAGGAGAGTAAAGTTTTTGAAGACGTACTAAAAAATAGCGTTCAGGTTTCGGAATCTGCTACTATGCTTACGGAAGCAATTCAAAAAGGGTATAACCTTGGACTTGAAAAATTGAAAGTAAAAAAAGAAGTAGAATCCATTTCAACAGGAAAAAAGACTGAAGGACATTCTCAAGGTGTCGCCGAGGTTCTTTCCGTATCTGCAAGTGATTTTTTATCCGATAAAGAACTGGAAGAAGAAGTTTTTGGACCGTCAACACTTTTGGTGAGGACAGAGGATAAAAACGAAATCATGGACATCGCCAAAAATTTAAATGGGCATCTTACCGCTACCGTTCATGGTACCGAGGAAGATTTATATGAATATGCAGATTTGTTGAAGGTATTGGAACGTAAAGTGGGCAGGTTGCTGATTAACGGATTTCCTACCGGAGTAGAGGTGTGCCATAGCATGGTGCATGGGGGACCTTTTCCGGCTACCACCGATGCAAGGATGACATCTGTGGGAACTGCTGCAATCACCAGATTTACAAGACCGATGTGCTATCAAAACTATCCAGATTCACTGCTTCCAGATGAGTTGAAAACTGAAAACCCTTTGAGCATTTTAAGAATGGAAAATGGGAAATATGTACTTCCTAATTGAAATTAGGGTCAATATATTTTGACTCCATATTAGAGCACGCGGTGATTAGCCATTTTTGAAACCTTTATCTTTTCTTTAGATGCAGTATAAAAATTGCATTAAATCCAAAGAAAAGATTGCCATCTCTCGTATTAAAATTGTTTCGAGTTTGCGTAATAAAGGCATCTTCTGCAATGTTTGGCGCATTGGAAAGATGAAATTGAAGCATTAGATCTGTTAACTCCCAGTTTACACCTATTGCAAAGGGGTCAAAAGTATTTACAGACTCTAATGGATTGGCCAAATAATAGTATTCTGTTGATATTGATAAATGACCACCTATTTTATACCTACCACCAATGCCTAGAGCAAAATGATCAGTAGGGTCATCCATATTTCTGGAAGAATTTCTATGAATAAAGGTTGGAGAAACTTGTAATGAAAAATTTCGCGTAAATTTTCTTGCAATCAAAACTTGGGAGGTAAAGGATAACTTATCAGAAAAACCATTGCTTGCATTTATACTTCTATTGGGGTTTGTTCTAAGACTAGCATTTTGAGCAAGAGTAATTGTGAAAGGGGAGCCTTTGCCATTACTTACCTGTTGAAGCAATTTATATTTAAAATAACTGTCAAAAATTCCATCAAACGTGGTTATGCCACTGCCAAATGTAAGCCTATCTGAAAAGGCATAAGACACACCAAACCTGGTACTGATTCTATCAGCTAAAAAACCTTGAGTCCTTTGAGGGATGTTCCAAAACCTTGAATTGGCAGAAATTTCCATGATTCCCTTTTTTCTTGTTTCTATGGAATGCCCTAAAGCTATTCGGGTGGTCTTAAAAGTAGCTTCTGTAAATTGTTTACTGTCCGGAAACTCTTTGTCCAGTGATTGCAATAAATCTTGTGCTATTAGAAGATTAAGTACTCCTGCACCCAAAAAAAGAAAAACAAAGGAAATTTTAGTTCTCATAAGGCTGATATTCAAATCTAAATTTTACTTGTATCGTTTTTGCAATATTTCCTGCCACAATGGGGGGTATTTTAATCTTAAAATCCGCTACGGTCAGATTTAGATTTCCTGATAAAACCAGGACATTATTTACATACTCAATCTGAGCTTTTATCTCAACTTCTTTGGTAACACCATGAATAGTTATTTTTCCTTTGACCAATTTGGTCTGCAAAGGAGGTAAACTTATATCAAAATCCTGTATTTCCCCCTCAAATGTAGCTTTGGGATAAACGTCAGATTCAATATAGCTTTCATTAAAATGTTCTTGCATTAGTGCTTTCCTGAAAACAAATGTGCGCATAAGCATACTAATGGCCACTTCTTTACTGGATAAGTCCACTATGCTTAAAACCTGATTGTTGCTGGCTTCAATATCTTCAACAGAAGTATATGAAAAAAAAGTTATTTGCCCTTGCTTTGTAATTACACGATTTGCTTTTTGTCCAAAACAAACCTGCGAAACAAGTATTATGGCAAATAGGGTTAGTTTATTCATTGGTTTGGTTTAACAATACACAGTTCAGTAATATAGCGTCCATCAAAAAACCTTTACATATTCCTTTAAGGACCACTGTGTCTCCTTTGGTGAGTGTTTTTATTTGTTCAATTTGATTTTCTTTCATATCGCACATAATACACATATACTCTTCACCACCTTGCAATAATACAGTATATCTATTATTAAAGAAAGTAACCTCTTTGACGATACCTTCAACTTCTATTATTTTTTCGACAAAAGTTTTGTTGGCGAGTGTTTCATCAGATATAAATGAAGCTAATAAATCTGTTGAATTAATCCTTATCTCCGTTTCTGCGGTAATGGAGTTTTGGTTAGGTTCTTCATTGAATTTTACTAGAATATAGTAGACAAGGCCTAAACAAAAGGATGCTAAAAACGTTATGAAGATTTTCTTTTTTACAGTCATTGCTTACTGTATCTAGATTAATGATAACCTATTTTTATTTTAAGTGGTTGTGTTTTATTGGGCAAAGTATAAAAATAACCCATAGGAGCAATACTCGGGGAATTCCGAACTCCTATGGGTTTCAACAACTAAACTGGAAAATCAATTTTAGACATAGCAATCTATTTCCCCCGAATCAATCGTAGCCAAATCATTGTAAGCATCAGCCTTTATCAGGCTTCCATAGGAGCTGTCATCATCGTCATCACAGCTTATGTTTATTACAAGGATTAGGACCATTAGGATTTTCACAGTTATAGTTGCAATTAGTTTTACATTTTTCATGGCTGATTTTTAGCAATTAATTACTCAATTTGATATTGTATTATGAAGAGGAGTTTCCTTCACCAAGTGTTGGGGTATTATCTTCGCCCCAATCGGATGCTGTTTTCCCTTCACCGTCATAAGAAATACTGGAGCCTACAGCAACATTGGGTACAAATCCGCCTGCGTCCCAGATACCAGCTTCAACAGCTACAGATTCTCTAGCATTACCAGACGCACCCCATTGTACAAAGCTTCTAATATTTTCAGCATCTCCAAAGCCACTATTGTTAGCGTAAAGACCAAGACCACCAGCATCATCAGGTGCTTCCAGGGTTGCCGGAGAAATTACAAGGAACTCTCCTGGCGCCAAGTTTGTAGAACCACTTACCACAGTGGTCATTGCTACATCCCCAATTCTAAAATATTGACCTGGACCAAAACACATCCAATAGGTAGATAAGTCTACGGTTTGGTTGCCGTTGTTGTACAGTTCTATTTGATCATCCACTAAATATTCCACTTCGTTAATGACAACTGATCTAATCTCAGGAGCAGTAAAAGTGTTTGATTCACCAAAAGTGGTCGTGGTGGTCTCGGACCAATCTGTTGCACTATTTCCTTGTCCATCGTAAGCAATGCTGTTATCTGCATTTCCAACTACCATTACATATTCCCCAGCGGTCCAAATTCCAGCTTCTACAGCAACATTTTCCCTTGGACTGTCTGCAGCACCCCATTGAACAAAATCGCGAATATTGGCAGCATCGCCAAAACCTAAATTGTTGGCATAAAGACCAATGCCTCCTTCAGCATTTGGCATGTCATAAGCTATGCTTAAGAAATCCCCTGGTTCCAAATTCAAGTTTCCAGCAACAGTTAAGTCACCAATTCTTCTGTAAGTGCCAGGACCAAGACATAAGAAATAATCACTTACATCAACAGCTATATCTCCGTTGTTATAGAGTTCAATATCGTTGTTTAAATATCCAACCTCATTCAACACAATGGAGGCAGTAGGTTCTGGCGCTGTTGTAGAATTTTCAGAACCTAAGGTGGGCGTTGTAGTTTCTGTCCAATCTGAGGCAGCATTTCCAGTGCCATCATAAGCTATACTGTTATCGGTACTGCCAACAACAGGAATAAAATCGCCTGTTGTCCATATGCCGGCAGCAGCGGCAACATTTTCACGTGCACTTCCTGCATCTCCCCACTGCACAAAATCTGCAATAGTCGAGGCGCTTGTAAAATCAGTATTATTGATATAAAGGCCCAATCCACCCGCCGCAGAGGGCATGTTATAATTGATGACCAAATACTCATCTGGAGCTAAGTCGACATTGCCCTGTAATTCTAGATCGCCTATTCTTCTATAAGTTCCAGGTCCTAAACATAAGAAGTAATCGCTAAGGTCTACATTCACGTCACCATTATTGAAAATTTCAACGGATCCATTTAAATAAGCAACCTCATTTAACACTACAGATGCTTGACCTGTTGGTTCCTCTGGAGGAGGTGCAGGGGCGTCATCCGGGATGTCGTTAATATCGTCTTCAGAACAGCTCCATGCTGTAAGAAGTAATGCGGAAATAAATAAATACTTTTTCATTTTTGATTCTTTTTTTAGATGTTAATTACAGCACAAATCAATTAATAAACCTTGCGTGAATCACTAAAAAGGTTTGTGAAAGGGAATTTTAGAGTTTAAAAAGGAATAAAAAAGGGATGTATAAGGACCGGCCAGTTTTCTAAATTTTAAAACTTATCTTTTATATTAGCCATAGTTGCACGGAATCTTTGAACAATGCGAAAAGACAAACTTTATTTTTTTACTTTTTTGGCAATTACTGCTGTGTTTATTTTGATAGCAGGAATTGCCGTAAAATCGTTTATCAAAGTAAGCGCCAATCAGTTTTTAGAAACCCAGCTAGAGTCCAGTAAAAGAGAAGCAAAAGAGGTAGCCAGTTTGATTGGCTTTCAATTGGCTAGCGGATTGGATAAAGACGTGGTAATTAAAAACGTCCAGAAAAGTATTGAAAATACAGATACTGAAAATGGTTTTATATGCATGTTCGATTGGTCTGGAAAGGAAATTTGCCACCCAGATATTACTAGGGTCGGCCAACAAGTCAGTCCAAATCAATCTTCAGTATCTACCGTTGATGGAGATATAACACCTGAAGATTTCTATAGTCTGCTTACCAGAAAAAAGAGCTTTGGGGGAATAAGGGATTTTAAAGAGGAAGAAAGAGCTTCGGAAATTATTTATTTGTATCCTGTAGAGAATTCTGATTGGATTATAGCTGCACATGCCAACATCAAAAAAATATCCAATCAGATAGATGGGTTACGCAACAAGTTTTACACCATTTTTATAATCATGGGTTTTGCCATAATCCTTTGCTCCGTTATTATGGTAAGATTGATAGGAAGTTCTTATGAAAAACGGTTGGAGGTCAAAAACGAAAAACTTGAAGATGAAGTTGTCAGTTTGGCCAAATTAAACAGGGCATTGGACAATTATCAACAAAAAGTAACTGAAAGTACTAAACCCGAGTCTAAAAAAATAAGTGCAGAAAAAGGAAAGAAGAGAATTCTTACCTATGTTAGGAATGAGCTCAAACCGATTTCTACGGATGATATAGCATATGTTTTTATGGAAAGCACTATTACTTATATTGTTTGTTTTGATGGTAGTAGATCTACCTCTAATTTGAGCTTGGATGAATTATTTTCAAATCTGGATGAATCACATTTTTACCGGGCCAATCGTCAGTTCATAGTGGCTATCTCATCAATTAGTAAGATTATAAAATATGGAAATAATCAACTAAAGATTTTAGTGGACCCCAACTCCGAGGTCGATATTATAATCAGCAAGAACAGAGCCTCAGAGTTTAAGCAATGGCTCAACTTATAGAATAAGAATTAAAACTCTTTTTTTAAAGCCTTTATATCTGTTATTAACTGTGCTATGGATGATCTGTTCAATCCATTGTAAATGCCTCTAATATGCTTGTTTTTATCTATCAATAAAAAGTTTTCTGTGTGTAAAAAATCATCAACACTCTTTGGTTCGCCTAAATCATTTTCCACAAAATAATGGTCCCTGCCAAGATTGTATATTTCCACTTTATCACCTGTTGCTAAATGCCATTTATTATCTATTACATCATATTTGTTAGCATATGCTTTTAAAACAGATACGGAATCTATTGTTGGTGTTACGGAATGTGAGAGTATTAATACTTCTGAATCATCTTTAAAGGCTTCTTGTATTTTAGACATATTATTGGTCATTTTAAGGCAAATGCCAGGACAACTTGTAAAGAAGAAGTCTACCACGTAAATCTTTTTATCAAATGTTTTTTGTGTGATGGTGTCACCCAGCTGATTTGTTAATTTGAAATCTGGGATTTTGTGAAACCTCTTTTCTTCATCACTCTCTGGTTTTACCCAATGTGGAGTAAAAGTCTCATCTCCAAAATATGGTAGGTGCTCAACTCTACTAGTTTCTTCAACCTTTATATTTTCTTTCTTGATTTCCTTTTTACAACTTATAAAGCAAACAAGTAAATAAAGACAGAAACAGTTTAGGCCGCTAATTTTTAGAAAGTACCACTTCTTCATCTTTTAGTTTATAGCATGAATTGGCACGCCTCATGCCAAAAATTCTTCCATTTTTTGCCTCATAGTTTACATACAACTTTCCATTTTTCAACCATGCCTGCTGCAAACCTATTTCTTTGCCATCTACCAAATTCCTTGATTTTGCTAATTCACCGGTCTTATACCACTTTTTCTCAATCCCTTGTATCTTACCATCAACATAGTTGGCTTTTGAAGCCAAAACCCCATTACCCCACCATGCTTTGTAACTGCCTACAAGTTTGTTCTGATTGTAATGCGATTCAATTTTTAAAATCCCGTTTGGAAACCACACTTTTGCAATCCCCATTTTTTTACCCTCATAAAAACCAACTTTTTGCTGTAGCGAATCATTCATATGATATTTTACCGCATAACCAGTAAAAAGTTGGTTCTTGTAATACCAATTACCTTCATTGCCATTTAGAACAAGACTATCCTTCGCAACTTGAACATTTGCTATAATCTTTTCTTCGCTGGCACCATTCTTTTTTGGTTCTGAACTATGCTCACAACTCAAAATACAGCTAACAAACAACAGTAAAAGTATGCCAGGAATTATCTTCATTTAGTATCCTTGATAAGGGCCCGCAAATACAATGTAAGAACCAGTTGTTGAATAAACCTCGTTAATAATATGATAGTGGTATTCTTCTTCACCATCTGTATATTGGGTAGCAGATGTATGCCCACCGGAAGAATCTAAATCTGTTGGATAGGTACCTGTGGAATTACACTTTCGACCATAGATAAATACCCCGTCCAATAATACTCCAACTAAATTTTCATCATCGTTAGAAAATGCCACTGGCTCCAAGTGGTAGTGATACACACCTGGGCCTATATGTGCTCCGGTCCAATCTAAACTTGCAGCTGCCTGATCTAGCGCACCACCACCTTCTTGATCATTGAACAAGGAAGAACCACTAACTGCTATTCCTATTGTTCCTAATTCTGTCTGCACGGTACTGCCATCTATATCTGGAACGGCATCAACAGTTATTGTTGTTGCATTATTATTGCTGTTTATAATTGATGGAGTAAGTCTTACATCTGGTTCTTCTATATAACCGTCATTACCTTCACCCCAATAAACGGTTTCGTGATTTGGTAGACCGGTGGTCTCTATGGTGACCGTGGTGCCTCCATCAGATAAATATATATCAGTTGCTTCGGTATTAAAAGCTGCAAAAGCTGCGGGCAACTCAGTTAATGCTATATCATTGGTATCAATACCGGTGCCATCATCTGTCAATGTATCATCAGTATCGCTTGAACAGGAGAATATTGCTATTGAAAATAATATAGCTAAAGTTAAAATTGAGTTCGTTTTCATACTACTACTTTTTTTGATTGTTAATTTCTATTGGGACCTCCTTGTCTTTTAGGTTTAGGAGCTTTTTTAAATTCCTCTTCGTTGATATAACCATCTTCGTTCAAGTCAACTTTGTCGAAATTATTTTTTAAAGGCCCTTTAACTTCTGCTTTGGAAAGTTTTCCGTCTTCATCTTTATCCATTTTTTTTAAAAGCTCATCAAAGGATGGAGGTTCTCTTCTTTCAGAGTTTCTTTCTCGCTGTTGGGCTTTTAAATTACAAGAAGTCAATATTCCAATTATTCCTATAGAGATTGCTAACTTTAAAGTGCTGTTCTTCATAATATGATTGTTATGCTTTTTAAGTTTAGATGCTATTGTTTTTAAAAACTTGTGCCCGGTGATGATTTTTTTCTATTCTGATTTTAAAAATCCTTCTAAATTGCACTAAGATTAACTTGATAATTTATTGGAGGACAAGCAGTTTTTAGCGGATCTTAGAGAGCAGAAACAATCCGCTTACAGTAGATTGTTAGATGATTACCAAAGCAAGGTCTTTAATACTTGTCTCTCATTTGTTCCCAACAAGGAGGATGCTGAAGATATTGCTCAGGAAGTTTTTGTAGAGGTTTATAACTCCATTAAAAAGTTCAAGGGCGACTCCAAACTTTCCACTTGGATATATAGGATTTCTGTGAACAAGAGTTTGGAATTCATAAGAAAGAAAAGCACCAAGAAGCGTTTTGGTTTTATGCAGTCGATTACAGGCGGGAACATACCCGTTGATAAATCTTCCTATTTTACAGAATTCAATCACCCGGGGATTCAACTAGAAAACAAGGAGAAGAGTGAGCTTTTATTCAATGCGATCAATAAGCTTCCAGAGGCACAAAAAGTTGTATTCACATTGCATAAAGTTGATGGAATGAGCTACAAAGAAGTGAGTGAGGTTACCGAAAAAAGTGTATCCTCAATTGAGTCATTGTTGTTCAGAGCAAAAAAGAATTTGCAGAAGATTTTAACAGAATATTATAAAAATGAATCCTAAGCCGCAAGGTTGAACAAAAAAATACATCTAAAACTATATAACATTAAAAATCATGGATGGTAAAAAAAATACACAGCAAAAAATTGATGAGGTCCTAGAAACGGTATCTCATATTGAAGCGGTGAATACTCCTCTGTTTTTTAAGGATAGAGTGCTTAATAGGTTGTCTAACGACAATGAAGTAAATGAAGCTTCAAACGTATTGGATTGGTTTTTACCCAAATATCAAATTGCGGCGTTGGTTGTTTTTGCTGTTTTAAATTTTGGAGCACTATATATTTATAACAATAACAATCAAATAGAGGAGATAGAGGCATTTGCGCAGTCATATGGCCTTTCTTTTGATGAAGATAATTCTATTTTAAATTAAGAACGGAATGAAAAAAAATCTACTCTTAGGTCTTCTCTTACTTTTTTTGGTTGTTATGAATGGTATACTCCTTTTTATGCTATTTGGACAAGGACCGGAAAGAAGACCCCCAGGGCCCCCAGGAGATTTTATAGTTAAAGAATTGCGCTTTGATGAGAATCAAATGCAAGAATTTAGAAAATTGAGTAAAGCACATTTTAAGTCCATGCGGGTTTTGGATGAGCAATCTAGAAGACTTAAAGATGAACTCTTTAATGGTATTGGAGACAAAAGCTTTACTACAGGACAAGCAGATTCCATTACTACTTTAATTGCACAACTGAGTAAAGACAAAGAGTTAAATGTGTTTAATCATTTTAAAGAAGTTGGTGAGATTTGTACACCAGAGCAAAAAGCTAAATTGGATAAAATAATATCCAAGGCGTTACATCGACACAGAAAAGGAATGCGACCACACTAGACACTAAAATATTGAAACAGTACTAGTTTATAGAGCTTGGAAATATTTTTCCAAGCATTTTTATTGAAGACCACAGGTTTTTAGTAAAATACACATCTAAATAAGTAGATGGAAATGTAAAATTATCTATCCTAAATTTCATTTTGGGTAGATATGAGGTTGTTATTTACATTTTGATTGATGATTAAATTTTTGGTTGATAGGAAATCCAAGTATAATTTATACTTGGGTTTTCTTTTATGAAAAACAGGGTAAGACTTACCACAGCAGACATCTTTTAATAGTTTTTAACTCATTGCATTAGTATTAACGCTAACTTACTCTTGTAATGCGTATTACAATTTTTCGACCTAAGACTAAATTCAATCTTAAAAAATATCCAACCAAATATGTCACAAAAGCTTATCGAGATTGCCAAAATTTCAACTCTTGAAGAAAAAAAACCAGCCTACGCTATAGTAAAAAACACCGATTTAGTCATTATAAAGCACGAAACAGGTATATCTGTTTTATATGGCCGTTGCCATCACAGAGGAGCTCTTTTAGCTGATGGTCATGTTGAAGGTCAGAATCTTATTTGCGGAGTTCATGGGTGGGATTACCGGTACGACACAGGAATAAGTGAATATAATAATAGCGAACAGCTTCATAAGTTTCAAGAGCATGTTGAAGGCGATTCATTACAAGTTGATGAAAATGAAATAGCAGCTTTTGAAAATGAACACCCACAACCTTTTGATAGAGATGCCTATTTAGGAACGTACGCAGACACACATCCTGAAGATACCGAACCCTATACTGGTTATATCAAGGAATTGGCCCAAAACGGCCTTAAGAATCTAGGACATCACGGGTTTTCCTCATCCATGGGTGTGGATAGAAATACCTTGCCCAAATGGAGCGATATCCAGTTTTTGCCGGCACAGCTGGCAAGCAGACCTCTTTTAGATCATGAAAAAGTGGAAACAAAAGTGACTATTGGCCCAAAATCCAAAAAGCCACTGGTTTTGGATATACCCCTGTTTGTAAGCGATATGAGTTTTGGTGCACTATCTAGAGAAGCAAAAATTGCACTATCTAAAGGAGCCGAGATGGCCGGAACAGGAATTTGTTCTGGAGAAGGAGGGATGTTGCCAGATGAGCAAAAAAATAACTCCAGATATTTTTATGAATTGGCCTCGGCACAGTTTGGTTTTTCATGGGATAAACTGGACAATGTACAAGCCTTTCATTTTAAAGGAGGGCAAGGGGCTAAAACAGGCACAGGCGGACATTTGCCTGGGAATAAGGTAAGCAAAGAAATAGCCGAAGTAAGAGGATTAAAAGAAGGCGAAACCGCTATTAGCCCTGCAACCTTCCCAGATTTTCATGGAGTGAAGGATTTTAAATCCTTTGCCGAAAAAGTTAGAGAACGTACAGGAGGAATACCAATAGGGTTTAAAATTGCGGCAAGTCATATTGAAAAAGACATTCAGTTTGCATTGGATGTTGGGGTAGATTACATCATTTTAGACGGACGCGGAGGTGGAACAGGTTCAGCACCAACAATTCTTCGAGACAATATTAATGTTCCTACAATTCCTGCATTGGCAAGAGCCAGAAAGTATTTAGATAAAGTAGGAGCTACAGATGTTACACTCATTATTACCGGAGGACTGCGGATTGCAGAAGACTTTTCAAAAGCGATGATGTTGGGAGCAGATGCCATAGCTGTTTCAAATTCCGCCATTCAGGCAATAGGTTGTTTGGGTATGCGTGCGTGCGGGAGCAATAATTGCCCTGTGGGTATCGCTACACAAAAAGAAAGCCTGAGAAGTAGATTGATCATTGATTCTTCGGCCAAACAATTGCATAATTTTTTCAGCGCCACTAATGATTTAATTAAAGTAGTGGCACGTTCCTGTGGTTATGATGATGTTTCAAAATTTAATCATAATGACCTGTCTACTTTTAATAAGGACATGCATGACCTAACAGGAATCAATTATGCGGGAGTTCGCTAAATTCTAAGCCATATGTTTCAAATTTTCACGGGCATAGTAGCCCTATCCTCCTTACTCAGCTTTATCAATAAAAAAGTACTGAAGCTTCCAGATACTATCGGTGTCATGCTTTTAGCAATTGTAGCTTCATTATTGATTGGAGCCCTTAATTTTATTGATCATGAGGCTTTTGTCAGTGTCTGTTCGGTTATTGACGAAATTGACTTTAGAACAATTTTGTTTGATTTTCTACTGAGCTTTTTACTTTTTGCCGGCTCTATACATGTAAATCTTCACAATCTGCTCGAAGAAAAAGGCCCTGTTCTTATATATGCCTCAGTAGGGGTTTTAATCTCCACTTTTCTAATTGGAACATTGTTTTATTTTGTAAGTGGTTTTTTTGGCCTGAATGTAGACTATATATATTGTCTTGTTTTTGGTGCATTAATCTCCCCAACAGACCCTATTGCTGTTCTGGCATTACTGAAAAAAGCTGGAGCTCCAAAGGATTTGGAAATCAAGATAGTAGGCGAGTCCTTATTCAATGATGGTGTGGGAATCGTGGTTTTTATATCACTTTTATCCATAGCTACTATGACTGGCGGCCATGGCGTTGAACCGTCACATATCTTTTTAGAATTTGCCCAAGAAGCTTTTGGAGGAATTGCCTTGGGGTTTGTCTTTGGATATATCGGTAAACTTTTTCTCAATAGAATATATGAATCACCCATTGTGGCGGTGCATATCTCCATAGCTATTGTTATGGGAGGATATTGGCTGGCTTCATTAATTCATGTTTCTGGAGCATTGGCGATGGTAGTTATGGGATTAATGATTGGTGATTATCTGCATAAATCTTGTAAAAGTGAACCATTAAAAGAAAACATGAATATATTTTGGATGGTCTTGGACGAAATTCTGAATGCTATCCTGTTTGTTTTGATAGGACTGGAAATAGTGAGCCTTGATTTTCAACTAAATTATTTAATTGCTGGACTAGTAGCAATTCCGATTGTGCTCTTTTCAAGATATATTTCTGTTTTTATTTCAAACATATTTTTGAAAAAAGAACACCGCAGCCATAAGAATAAAATAACCATATTGACCTGGGCAGGTTTGCGAGGAGGAATTTCAATTGCACTTGCATTGACTTTACCTGATGGGGAATTTAGAGAGGCATTAATTTTTGTTACTTACTGCGTAGTGGTATTCTCAATTATAGTGCAAGGACTTACCATTGATAAAGTAGTGTCGAGATTACTTAAAACTAACTGATTAACTTGAAAAAATAACAACTAACTATGGCTTCTTCAAGAAAAACGATTTGGCATAAAGTATTGGATAATAAAAGGGAACTTCCAGAAGGGAGGGTTAAAACGGTAACTGCTGCCCACAAAGGAATTTGTTTGACCCATTTTAAAGGCAAGTTTTCTGCATTGGACAATAGATGTCCACACCAAGGAGGACCATTGGGTGAAGGATCTATTGAAAATGGAATGCTCCGCTGTCCATGGCATGGTTGGGATTTTGATCCTTGTACAGGCTTACCTCCAGGGGGTTATGATGATGGAATAGAAACCTTTGAAGTTAAAGAAGAAAACAACGCTATTTATGTTGGGGTAGAAGAAGAAGATACCCATAAGACTACGGTTTCAGATATTATGGCAGAAACCATGGTAAACTGGGGCGTGACCAAAGTTTTTGGAATGGTAGGACATTCCAACCTAGGTTTTGCCGATGCCATGAAGCGTCAGGAACAGAAAGGAAAGTTAAACTTTTACGGTATACGGCATGAAGGTGCTGCTGCATTTGCAGCTTCTGCCTATGGAAAACTAACCGGTAAGCCTGCAGCATGCTTTTCAATCGCTGGTCCTGGAGCTACCAATATGTATACGGGTATGTGGGATGCAAAGGTAGATAGAGCACCGCTTTTGGCTTTAACAGGTCAAGTAGCCACTCAGGTGGTAGGAACAGGAAATTTTCAAGAAGTGGATTTGGTAAGAGGTTTTAGTACTGTTGCCGAATTCAATCAACGTGTACAAAGTGACAGTAAACATGCGGAATTGATGTCTTTGGCGGTAAAGAATGCTATTTTAAAGCGAGATGTTTCCCATTTGACTTTTCCTGATGAGGTTCAAGAAAGATTGGCGAAACCCAATGAAAAAGCGCAAACACCAGATAAGCGAATTACAGCTATGGAAATTGCACCTCCAAAAGAGGCCGTAAATGATGCAGTTGAATTGATAAAAAAGTCAAAACGCCCTGTAATTGTAATGGGTCATGGGGCTAGAGCACATAAAAAGGCAATTGTAAAGTTTGCAGAACGCTTAAATGCGACTGTTGTTACAACTTTTAAAGGTAAAGGTCTAATTGCTGATAATCATCGCCTTGGTGGTGGTGTTTTGGGGCGCAGTGGTACTCCCATTGCTTCTTGGTTTATGAATGAATCCGATTTATTACTTGTTTTTGGAGCTTCATTCTCCAATCACACCGGAATAACCCCCAAGAAACCAATTATTCAGGTTGACTTTGATCCTATGGCACTAAGTAAATTTCATAAAGTTGAAGTTGCTGTTTGGGGTGAAATATCAAGAACCCTTGAAATTTTTGAAGATGAACTAAATGGAAATATAAACACCGTAGATCAAACTCCTGAAATAGCTGAACGCTGGAAAATTTGGAAAGAAGAAAAGGCAAAACGACTTTTAGAAACATCGGATAATGGAGTTAGCTCCATTGCTGTTTTTGAAACGATGAATAAATTGACTCCTGAAAATGCAGTAATGTGTGTTGATGTGGGCAACAATGCCTATTCCTTTGGTCGTTATTTTGAACCTACAAATCAAGATTTTTTAATGTCTGGTTATTTAGGTTCTATTGGATTTGCATTACCTGCGGCCATTGGTGCTTGGACAGCGGTTGGAGATTCTAGACCAGTAGTTGCCGTTGCTGGGGATGGAGGGCTATGTCAATATTTAGCTGAAATCACCACATTGGTAAAGTATAATATGCCTGTAAAGCTGATTGTCTTGAATAACCATGAACTTGGTAAAATTTCCAAAGAACAACGTGCAGGAGAATTTGATGTTTGGAAAACCTCACTTTCTAACCCAAACTTTGCTGAATTTGCCAAATCTTGTGGAGCTTGGGGAAAACGGGTTGAAAATCAAGATGATTTAGAATCAGCAATGAAGGCACTTTATGATGAAAAGGGACCAGCCGTTTTAGAGGTGCTAACGGATGTAAACCTGATTTAAGATGGAAACGGTAATAGCAACTTTCTTAACAATCTTAGCGCTATACTTTGGTATGGGATTGCTGTTTGGATTGTATTTTATGCTCCTAGGAGCAACAAAAATTGATTCTATAATGACGGATAGTAAAAAGAAGGTTCGACTACTTCTTTTTCCTGGAGTAGTAGCCACATGGCCCTTTTTATTGGGAAAACTATTTAAATCCCAAACTGCAGATTAATGGATGCCAATTTAAGAAAAAGACATAAATACAGTTGGTTGTTGCTTGCGATCATACTGCCCATTTTATTGATTTTGATTATCAAGGATTTGGATTTTAATCAACCTGAGAACGTTTCTTATGAGCCCAATGGAAGTTCAAGCAATGATATGGTTGCCGCCAGTTTAGTAAAGAGTAAGGGAACCTATATTCTTGAATTAAATATAAAGTCCCCACTTAGAAGTGCTTCATCTGTAGTCTATGCTTTGAATATGAAAGGGGAGAAGGGCACAAAATTGGGACAAATAAACGGCGCAGGTTCTTATACATTTCCTTCTGAAAAAGAAATCCAAGGAATCATAATACAGGATATACTCAAGAATCAAGAAATACTAAAACTGGAATTCTAATGGGATTGGATTATAAAATGGTGCTTTGGAATAAGCACAAAAAAACCTATGATAAGATTATTGCTTTGGGAATGGTCTTATACTTAGTACTATTTATAGCCCTAACATTGGCGTTCAATCCGGAAACCATAGCAGAAACCATGATCATTCGAGCATTTGGCTCGTTAGCGGTTATCATGCTTCATATTATTTTGGTCATTGGACCTTTAAGCAGGTTAAATCCTCAGTTTTTGCCCATTTTGTATAATCGTAGACATTTGGGAGTGAGTATGTTTTTGGCAGCACTGATTCATGGGGTATTCGCAATCATCCATTTTCACACATTGGGAAATGTGAACCCTATTTATGCTGTATTCACTTCCAATATGGATTATGGTTCCTTGACCAATTTCCCATTTCAAGTTTTGGGTTTTTTAGCCTTGTTAATATTGTTCTTTATGGCTTCCACAAGTCATGATTTTTTTCTGAAAAACCTTTCTCCGAATGTATGGAAAGGGCTCCATATGCTTGTTTATGTTGCTTATGCCCTGATACTTCTTCATGTTTTTTTAGGGGCATTTCAACAAGAAACATCAATATTTACCATAGGCATTCTGGTTTTAGGGTTTATCGTGATAAGCAGTTTGCATTTAGTGGCGGCCTTTAAAGAATCTAAAGTAGATGGATTTAGGGGTGAAAAAGATACTGGAGGATGGTTGAAAGTATGTGATGTGCATGAAATTCCTGAAGACAGAGCCAAAATATTTTCCGTAGGAGAGAAACGCGTAGCGATTTTTAAATATGATGGAAAATTATCTGCAATCCATAATGTCTGTAAGCATCAAGGAGGTCCTTTGGGAGAAGGCAAGATTGTAGATGGATGTGTTACCTGTCCTTGGCATGGATATCAATATCTGCCCCATAATGGGCAATCTCCTCCACCTTTTACCGAAAAAGTGGCCACATATGAGTTACGATTGGATAATGATATCATATACATTAATCCCATTGGGTTGGAAGAAGGAACCGAAGTTGAACCAATATTGTGCTAGGACATGGAGAAAAAGGATGAATTTTATATTGGTTATGTAGATGCTGTAGGTAAGGAAACGAAGAGTTCCATTAAGCGTTTTGTCCTAATTGCTTTGGCAACACTTCTAATTGGGGCCATTTTGTTTGGCTTCTTTCAGAAGGAGGCTAACAATAGCGTTTTTGATTTTGATACCCCCACAAAAATATCCGGCACTTATTATGAGGCTCCTTATCCCATGCTACGAGTTGAACTTGCAAAGAACACTTTTAAGGATGTTTTTTTATTAGGTTTTGGGAAATTTGGGGCAAATGCTTATTTGGATAAAATCAAAAAGAGTGAAGGGAATATAAATGGCAAGCATTTGACCATTGAAGGAAATCTTATTTACTATAATGGGAAGACCTTGCTGCAGATTGATGATAGTCAAAAAATAAGCCTGGATAATTCAAAAAAGAAAAATTTTGTACTACCAGAATCCATGGGTAATCATGAGGTTGTTGGAGAAATAGTTGACCCTAAATGCTATTTTGGGGTAATGAAACCTGGCTATGGAAAAATACACCGTAGTTGCGCAGCGCTATGTATTTCTGGCGGAATTCCCCCTGTTCTGGCTGTTTCGGACAATAATTCCATTTCAGAATATTTTCTATTAACCGATTTGAAAGGAAACCCAATACATAAAGACATAGTACCATATATAGGCCTTCCTTCAAAATTAAAGGGAAAGGTTGAAAAACTGGAAGATTGGTACACTATGCGCATTGATGTTTCCAAAATAGAAAAGTTAGATAAAGAATCTTCAATTTACTAGAATGAAAAAAATTGTAATTGCTCTTCTTTTTATTATGAGTACCGTAACAATTGCCCAATCCATCGATTATAACACAAAAAAAGGTTATGCGGCCAATGGATATGATGTGGTTGCCTATTTTGATGGAAAAGCCGTTGAGGGAAAAAAAGAATTGGCCACTGGCCATGATGGAGTAAAATATAAGTTCTCCAGCCAAGAGAATTTGGATTCCTTCAAATCCAATCCTACTAAATTTATTCCGCAGTATGGCGGTTATTGCGCTTACGCTGTTGCCATTTCAGGCAAAAAGGTAAGCATCAACCCAGAAACTTTTGAGATTAGGGATGGCAAGCTCTATCTGTTCTACAATTCAGGAAAAACCAACACTTTAAATCTTTGGACCAAAGAATCTCCAGAAACACTGCAAACCAAGGCAGATGAGAACTGGAAAAAAATAAGAAACAAATAACATTTAGTAGGATAGACAGCTTAAAATCTGCATTAGATTTGCTGTAGGATGTTAGGTATTCTTATTTTGGAGACTATTAAAGCAATGTTGAAATAAGAGATAAACATTGATTTTAAGAAAGCCTTGGTTTTAGTATGAACAAGTATTCAAAAGTTTGTTTTTCAGGATTGTTAGTTAGTTTTTTAGGGGCTTTGCCTTTAGGTACTTTGAACCTGACTGCTTTTGACATTGCTGCTTCTCAGGGTTTGAACTCGGCTATATGGTTTGCCATTGCAGTGGTTTTAGTGGAGCTTATTGTTGTAAGGTTAACGTTATATGGAAATGAGCGATTACACATAGGAGAGAAGTTATCATATTATCTTATTCCGTTTGGAATAATCCTCCTATTATATCTTGCAATTTCTAGCTTTTTAGCATCTGCTAGTTTTTCAGAAGTAGGCTCTAAAATAAATATGCTTCCACAGATTAATTCGGCGTTTTTACTTGGACTTTTATTAAGTGCGTTAAATCCATTGCACATTCCGTTCTGGATGACGTGGAACAAAGTTCTTGCCTCCAAGAAAATATTGGAGACATCAAAAAAATCATATACATTTTATTTGTTTGGAATAGGTGTTGGGTCCCTTATAGGGCTTGGTATTTTCATTTCAGCTGGCAAATATATTTTTACAAATTATGAGAACTATAGTATGGTTACCAATCTGTTAATGGGCCTATTGTACCTTGGGTTTTCTTTCTATCTTATGTTCTTATTCGTTAAAAAACGCCTTAACCTCAAAATACAATAATTATTATGTTCAAATCTTCCATAGATACTATTGAGCAGTTTAAAGAAATACTTTTACAACTTCCGGAAGAGCGCTATGCACAGTCATGTGAAGTACTCTCTAATGCAACTATTGGTCAACACACCAGACATATTATCGAATTATACTTATGTCTGATTAATGGGTATGAAGGAGCTGATGTATCTTATGACAAGCGTGAGCGAAATCATAGAATTGAACAAGAGCTACCATTTGCCATTGAACAATTACAATTGATTCAATCAAGTCTGGAAAGACCCAATAAATCAGTAAAAGTGACCTACGAATTGGGTGATTCGGATACTTGTTTGGAATCTAATTATTATCGAGAGGTGATGTACAATTTGGAGCATACCATACACCATCATGCTCTTATTAAGGTAGGTATTAGACATTTTTGCGCAATGGAACTACCCGAATCGTTTGGAGTTGCTCCATCAACAATGCAACATAGACAGGCATGTGCACAGTAAGCTTTATTTCTAGAAATAATAACTATTTCATCACTTCAAACCGTGATGAACATATTTCACGTCCCTTGGCATTTGAACCAATGGAGGAAATTGTCAATTCAATTAAAATTCTTTTTCCAAAAGACCCCAAAGCAGGAGGCACATGGTTTGCGCTAAATGAAAATGGTGTTGTTGCAGTGCTGTTGAATGGTGCTTTTAAAAAACACAAATCCAAAGGAAACTATGCTAAAAGCAGGGGATTGATTTTGTTGGATGTAATCAGTGCTTCCAATCCTAAATCTTTTGTTGATGAGATGGATTTGAACAATATTGAACCTTTTACATTGGTGTTGTTTGATGCCATTACTTTGATGGAGTTTAGGTGGGATGGGAAACAAAAACATTCTAAACCACTGGATAAAAATCAAAGTCATATCTGGTCATCGGCTACATTATATGATGAAGAAGCAATAGCAAATAGAACTTCTCTTTTTTCTGAATTTATGAGTGTAAGCTCAGATATAGAGGCCTCTGATGTTGTTGATTTTCATTCCAATAACAATGAAGATTATGAGAACGGATTCATCATCGATAGAAATACTGGGCTTAAAACCTTTAGTGTTACACAAGCAGTTTTAACTAAGGAGGAAGCAGTTTTAAAACATTTTGATCTATTGAATGATAAGAAGTACGTTATTCCTTTTTCACCAAATCAACTCATAACAAAATGAAACCTTGGAGATTAAAACTTCATAAACTAACACATTGGGAATATTGGCCTTTATGGGCAATTTATTACCCCTTGTTTCCCGTTTGGTTGTATTTCTCTATAAAGGCTCGTTCTTTCTTCTTCTTCAATGCAGCCAATCCCTCAATGAAAAATGGAGGTATGGCAATGGAATCAAAAATGGAGATCTATGATATGATTCCGAAACAATATATCCCTAAGACCGTATTTATTTCTAAAAATGAAGCTCCGGAATTAGCTTTGGAAAAGGTATTGGTCGAAGGAATTAGATTCCCGTTCATAGCTAAACCAGATATTGGTATGAAGGCGTTTGGAGTGGATAAGATTCATAACAAAGATGAGTTTAAAGATTATTTTTTAAGGAACCCAGAACATTTTTTAATTCAAGAATTAATACCCTACACCAATGAAGTTGGAATTTTCTATGTTAGAAAACCTGGTGAGGAAAAAGGGGAAATTACAGGAATAGTATCCAAACTGTTTTTATCTGTTTTGGGAGATGGAAAAAGTTCAATTTTGGAGCTTATAAAAAAAGACCCAAGAAGCCATTTACAATTAGAAGCTTTGCAAAAGAAGTTTGGTTTTAAACTGAATATGGTGTTGGATAAGGGTAAGGAGTTTATTTTGGTTCCATATGGTAGCCATACGCGAGGAGCTAAATTTATTGACGATACCCATAGATTAAATGAAGGGCTTTTGCATACCATAGACAGTATTTGTTCAAAAATTGAAGGGTTTCATTACGGGCGCTTAGATGTACTGCACAGCTCCATTGAAGAACTTTCTGAAGGGAAAAATTTCAGTATTATTGAGATTAATGGAGCAGGGGGAGAGGCCACACATATTTATGACCCCAAACACTCTTTGTTTTTTGCATGGAAAGAAATCACAAGGCATTGGAGTATGCTAAATAACATTAGTATAATAAACCATAAAAAAGGGTATTCTTATCTAAGCTTTAAGGATGGTAGGGCTATGCTCAGAGCTAATGGAGAATTAGAAGCACAATTAAAAGTGATTTAGTATGAAAACGAAAAATAATATTTTTGGCTTACTTTTTTGTGTTTCCAGTTTATCGCTTTGCTATGCCCAAGATTCAGATTCATCAAAAAATCAAACCGATTTGGGTGTTTCTATTCAAGTATACCCCGCGGGGATTATCCCTACGGTAAATTTGGAATACTACTTAAATGAAAAGTCCTCTTTGGTCTTTCGCTTAGGCGCTAATTTTGTTGATAGGCAAGATTTTAGCGATGTTAACCTTACCGAAGAAGGTGAAGGTTTTGGTGGTTCTGTTGGGTTTAGAAGGCATTTTCCATCGGGAAAAGGAAAGTTTGTAGCTGGACTTAATCTTGATGTTTGGAGTCTTAACATAGATTGGACCGATGATAATGGACCTAATGGAAATGTACAATCTGGTAGCACATATACATTAGTGGTACAACCTTGGTTGGAAGGCGGATATTTCTTGCCCATTAAGAATACAAAATCTCAAATTGGTCTTACACTTGGATTTGGTAGAGAAATCAATGCAATAACAAGTGGGGATGAGGTTGAACAAGGATTTATTGCAAGTGTCTTGTTGCAATATCAATTTTCACTTTAATTCTTATAGTTTTTAAAAGCTTCTCTAAAAAACTGAACTACAATTTCTTGATTTGTTTCTGAAGCAGGTAAAACGGCTCCTTTAAACCCTTCATTAAGCCATTTTCCATGAGATAGGTTTTCAAAAGTTGAAGTATCCAAGCTATCATGACCTAAATATCCACTGATGTAAAAATAGTGTTCATTAATCATGGAATCCGGAATGGACAATCCCATACCTAAAGATTTTTCTGAGTTATCCAATTTTGAAAATGCTCCGGAATCAAAATGATGGGGCCAAATTCGAATATCAGAAGTCAATTGTTCTTTTTCCAAAAATGATTTTAGTGCATTTTGGGCCAGTGTTCTTAACCCAATTAATTCTTGTACATCTGACTTTTTAAATTTATCAGTTGGATTCATACTATAAGGCATATCGTAATGCAAATCAAATTGATATGGCTTTTCAAATCCAAGGGTTTTGGAAGTCTGGCTTAACCAGTTCACTACTTCCTCATGGGTTTTTCCATCTAATAAAAAGGAATTGTTTTCATGGGATTTCCACTCTAGTGAAAATTGCTCATAGTTTAGGCAAAGTTTTGTGCCTGTATAATCCAAAGGCCAAGTTTGAATACTTTTTTCTTCAACAGAAAATCCTAGATTAGTATGGCTATCATCTGCTTTAGCTTCTAAAAAGCTTTTTGCCGCTGTAGCCAAATATTGGGCTGCCAAATGCAATTGTTGAGTCATTTTAATGGTTTTTAGTGTCCTTACCAATTAAAAGTAGGGATTTAGGTATGTTCCTTACTATTAAAAGCGGTTTAAGTAAAATGTAAAACCTCTTTTCCTAGTTCCTTTTGTCCTTAATGGATTTCATAATGATAGGCGCATGGATTCTGGAGTTTTCAATAAACCATTTATGGGTTTCCATACCCCCACAGATTACCCCTGCAAGATAAAGTCCTCCAATATTGGATTCCATGGTATCTGGATTGTAATTTGGCAGTCGCTTTTCATCTTGAGATAGCTCGATTCCCAGTTTTTCTAGAAATTCAAAATTGGGCATATACCCTGTGAGTGCTAGAACGAAGTCGTTTTCTAGGGTAACAGTTCCATCAGGAGTCTTAATGTGTATTTCAGTGGGTGTAATTTCCTTTACAGCGGCATTGTAATAGGCCTTAATGCTACCTTCGTTAATTCTGTTTATAATGTCTGGGCGTACCCAATATTTAACACGTTGGCCCACCTCTGGCCCTCGAATAATTAAACTGACCTCAGCACCTTTTCGGTAACATTCCAAAGCAGCATCAATAGCGGAATTGCTAGCACCCACAACGGCCAATTTCTGGCTGGCATAAAAATGGGGGTCTTTGTAGTAATGAGAGACTTTGGGTAAATCCTCTCCTGGAACATTTAGATTGTTTGGTAAGTCATAAAAACCTGTAGCCACCACGATATTCTTTGCAGTATATTGATTTTTATTGGTTGTTATTGAAAAAGAGTTGTTATTTTTTTTAACCTCCATCACCTTTTCAAATAAATGAATATTCAACTGGTTAGAAGTAACAATTCTCCTATAATATTCTAAAGCTTCATTCCGCTTGGGCTTGGCTTCTTTGCTAATAAATGGGATATCATCAATTTCCAGCTTTTCCGAAGAAGAAAAAAACTGCATGTTGATTGGGTAATTGAAAAGTGAATTTACAATAGGTCCTTTTTCAATAATTAAGAATGAGATGCCTTGTTTTTTTGCTTCTAAACCACAGGCAATACCAATAGGGCCTCCACCAATTATAATAACATCAAAATCTTGCATTAAGCAATCTGTTCTTTAAGATTTTTGATGGTCTCTGTCGGATTTTCACTTTTAAAGACAAAACTGCCTGCAACTAAAACATCCGCACCTGCATCCACCAATTTTTTGGCATTAGTCGCATTTACTCCTCCATCAATTTCAATAAGGGCCTTAGAATTTTTCTTTTCAATGAGATTTTTTAAATCACTTACCTTTTGATAGGTGTTTTCAATAAAAGATTGACCTCCAAAACCTGGATTTACACTCATCATACAGATCAAGTCTATATCTTGAATTGTATCTTCTAATAAATGCACAGAAGTATGCGGATTTAGAGCAACTCCAGCTTTCATGCCCTCTGCTTTTATAGCTTGTAGAGTTCTGTGCAAATGTGTACAAGCTTCGTAATGTACAGATAAAATAGAAGCGCCCAAATCAGCAAATGTTTTAATATACCTATCTGGATCAACAATCATTAAATGTACATCCAATGGTTTGGTGGCATGTTGGGCAATTGCTTTTACCACGGGCATTCCGTAAGAAATATTGGGAACAAAAACGCCATCCATAACATCTATATGATGCCAGTCGGCATCACTTTGGTTGACCATTTCAACATCTCGTTGTAGGTTTCCGAAATCCGCAGCTAATAGGGAAGGGGCTACTATTTTTGTGCTCATAGTGCTCTTTTGAGAAATATTCTACAAAAGTAGCGAAATGAAATGGTTCGTTTGCGATTCTCTATTGGGTGCAAAGTTGGACTACTAACCCAAATCTATTAATTTGGTAAAAAAAAGACCTTGAATACCATCAGTGTTTATATAAAACCCGTTTATGGTTCCACTTTCATTTCTTTTAAAAACAATACTTCCAAATTGAAGGGTATTACTTCTAAACACATCTTTTATGACAGGGAAGAACTCTATTTCCAGGTTTTCAGGGCCTTGCACAACTAGTGTATCATTTTGGATACTAAAGGTATATATGCTGTTCAATTCTTTAATATGGAAGCTACCAGTGTATTGTTTTAATTCCTCTTTATTATAGGTGATCGGTTGGTATTTTTTATATCGATATGGAGTGCCTATGCCAGACGCAACATCATATACCTGTTGTTCATCTTCTTTGGTAAAGGAAAAGGTAATGATATCATCACTTTCTACTTTTAATTGAAAACCTCCCTCGTTTATCAAGGGAATTGTTGCAAGCCCTTGATCCTGTCCTAATCTGGCATACCGTAAAGTATCACCTTCAACATAGAATCGCCTTGCAAGTGCGCGATCAGAATTCCAATAATGTCCCTCGTACTCTTTTAGTTTGGAAACAGTTAGTTTTTGTGATTTTATTTTGCTGATATCGACAGTGCTTGGTTCTGGGTATTCTTTTTCTATAAAGTGATTGGCCATTAGCATAGCAGGCATTCCATTATATCTGTCATTGTTTCCAAGAACAAAAGATGTAAGGTTTTGCTCAGGAAATCGAAATACATTGGCGCCATAACCTCCAACCAAACCATATTGCCAATAGGCGGGCAGGCCACGTTCTAGATGAAAAAACGATTGCCCCAATGTCATCTGACCCCATGATGATTTATAGGTGGAACCATCGTTTAAAGTAACCGGTTTATCCAATTGTTGTATCAACTCAACAAGCTCGGATTTGGTTGAGGTGGTGAATTTCTTATACCAATTCAAAAGATCTTCTGCGGTGGTAAACAAATTTGTGGGACCAGCATTACTTAAATTCAGCGCTTTGTTTTTGAACCCTTCGCCATCAATTTGATAAGAATATGCCATATTGGGAATCCTGGCATTATAATCTTCATTAAAAAGTGTATTGTGCATTTCTAGAGGGTCAAAAACATATTGTTTTGTATAAGATGCCAAAGACTCTCCTGATATCTTTGCAATAACTTCGGCCAGCAGTGTAGTTTCCGTTTTGGAAAGCATGTAAGAGAATTGAGTGCCTGGTACAAAATTTAACTGTTTTTGACTGCTTATCAGGTGCAATGCATCATTATGGGTGAATACATCATCCTCTTCCTTCCCGAGCAGGGTTTTAATAACTTCATAATCATTTAAACCACTAGAATGATTGATTAAATGCTCTATCCTTAGTGGATGTTTATAGTTTGGAAGTTGGGGAATAAATTTCTGAACAGAGTCACTAAGTGATAACCTCCCCATTTTTTCTAAAAGCAGGACAGACAGAACCGTAAATTGTCTGGATAAGTGGCCTACCTGAAACTTTGTCTGTTGATCAATGGCTCTATTGCTTTCTAGATTGGCAGTGCCAAACCCTTTTAAATATTGAATGTTGTCCCCATAAATAAGTCCTGCAGCCACTCCTGGCTTGTTGCTTTGGACCCATTCACTAAAAATACTGTCAATACGCTGTTCCTCTATGTTTGATAATTGAGATTGCCCATTTGCACTTATAAACAGGAAGAAAATGATAAAAAATATTTTTTGATACATTTTTTGCTTTCCTTGGATGAATGCTATAAGTAACAGGTGTGCTACGCTTGTTGATTTTTGATTTTTCATTCAGGGTAGTTTTTAAAGGTGAATGATTTATGTATGATTTTCCATTTACTATTTACTTTTAAGAGCATTAAATAGTCTGTGTAGATCCGTTTTCTTGCTGGCATTAAAATTTCAATTTTTGCAATGGCAGCATTCCCTTCAAAATCAATAGATAACACTTTACCAATACGATTACTTTTTCTTCCCGGCTTAACATTGTCTATGTATTGTTTTCCTGACCATACATGGAGAGAATCATTTTTGACAAAGTATAAATTGAAATCTTCATGAAAAGCTTGTTTTAATCTTTCCGGTTCACCATTAGCTGTACCTTCTATATAATCATAGAGCGTTTTGTTAATATTTTCGATATCAGATTGTGAATGCGTTAAAAGAATTCCTGCAAACAACAGGAACAAGGTCATTGTTTTCTTCATTTTGTATTGTTTTCTAAAGCTTCAATGATTTTTTTGGCGACTGAAACCGCTGCAGTTGGGTCTTGACCGGTAATTAACCTTCCATCTGCAATGGAATAATTGTCCCACCCTTCCTTGGAATAGGTGAAATCTCCTCCACGGGCTTTAATTTCCTGTTCAATTGAGAAGGGGAACTGCTTATAGTATTCGGCTTCCATATTTTCAAATTGATCTGGAAACCCATTAACTTTTTTTCCTTCATATAGAAATTTTCCGTCCATGGTTTTAAGGTTTACCAATCCAGCAGTACCATGGCATATAGCAGAGACAATACCATCATTTTTTTCATAAATATCCATGGCAATCTTCTGTATGGCCTCATTTTCTGGTACACCGAACATAGCCGCCCCTCCACCTCCAAAATAGACAGCAACATAGTTTGAAGACACAATAGCTTTCGGCTTTTTTGTATGCTTAAGAAGTTCCATGAACTCAAAATCATATAAATAGTTCTTCTGGATAGAATCCGAAGTGCTTATATAACCAATAGGTATGGCACCACCCTTTGGACTTACAAAATCAATAAGATATCCTTTGTGTTTTAGAACATCGTAGGCCAGAACTATTTCAGCAAAATGGTTGGATGCATTTATATCTGTATCTCCGTAAGTATGTTGATTTGAAACAACAAATAGAATTCTATTGTTTTTTTGACTGAGGCTGTTCTGGGAATTAATTGACTCTGAATTTGTGTCTTCTGCCGTGTTCTTGCAACTAAGGGATAGCGCAAAAATCAAAATGTAAAAAAGGATGTTTCTCATTACGGATACTTTTATCGGCAATATGAGATTTCCTTCCTTTATTGGGATTTTAGGTTATAAAGTAGAAGTTCGGATTTATAAATATGAACCCTGCAACTTCTCTTTGAATTTGGCCGGTGTAGTACCAGTTAACTTTTTAAAAGTGGTGTAAAATGTTGATTTTGAGTTAAAACCACATTCGTAGCCAATAGTCTCTAAAGTAATGTTTGTATGGGATGCAATCAGTTGCTGTGCTTTTTCAATTCTATGTTCGTTTATGTACAAAGGAAAACTCTTACCCATATTATCATTCAACAATTGTGATAATTGGTGAACCGAGATTTGCAGTTTTTTTGCTAAATCTGAAGACTTTATATTGGCATCTTTAAATGGTTCATCTTCTTTCATGAAATGATTTAAGCGTTTTATGAGTATATCGGCTTGAGTATTATTGATCCTTTTATCCGCATATTTTTGATTTGGAACAAATAGGTTGACACTCTTTTTCTTATTTAGAAATACCAATATCATAAGAATGTAAAAAAGAAAGGAAAAAGTTAATGCACCTACAATGTAATACGTGTAATTAGTAAAGAAATATGCTGCCCAAATTGCGAGGTTTCCAAAAAGGATACTTAAAATCCATATTTCTTGAGTATTCAACTTTCTTGGTTGATCAACCAGTTTTCCCAATTTTTCTCGGAGAACCCAAGCTGATGCCATAATATAAAAAAACCATTGAAGATAAATTCCATGAATAATATATGGTCGCCAAAGTTCAATATTGGTCTCAAAAGGATACAGATAACCTACAATGATTATTATCGGGAGTAGGGCAAGAATGTGATACTTCCAATAATTGCGGATGTTATTTTGAGGTTGAACTATGGATTTTATATAGAAATATAGAAAAGGACCAATAAAAAAACAGGCTGAGAGTCCTATTTGCAAGTAAATAAATGATAAGTCCGGTTTAAAATAGAAAAATACTGATTTTCCAATCCTAACACTCATCATTAACAGGAGCAGTCCAAGAAACCGGTTTGCAATGTGCTTTGGTTTGGCAAAACCTAAAAAATAAATTCCCAAACACAAACCATTGAACGCACCTAGAGCACTAAAAAAGAACAAAAGTGTTTGATTCAACTCCATAAACTACTAAAAGGTTCTTAAATCTAAAAATAAGCATTTTAGAAGAGGTTTGTTTCCTCTGCAATGGTATGTATTTCTTATTGAAGCTGTCTTAGTCCCTCATAGGTAACTATGCTCACTGCATTTGCCAAATTTAGACTACGGATGTGATCGCTATAAAGGGGAATCTTGTAAAGTTTTTCCCTATTGGTTTCTATGATTTGTTTTGAAAGCCCTACGGACTCCTTTCCAAATACTAAAAACAACTCATCTTTATATGGTATGGACCAATGATTCTTTTCTCCGTGACTAGAGAAATAAACAAAATCTTTGTCTTTGTGAATGGAAAAAAAATCAGCTTCGTTTTCATAAATTGAAATTGAAATATGCTTCCAATAATCTAATCCTGCTCGTTTAAGTCGTTTATCATCGATTTCAAAACCAAATGGTTTTACCAAATGCAGATGAGAATTTGTCGCCAATGCAAGTCTACCAATATTCCCAGTATTGGTAGGAATTTCAGGTTCTATAAGAACAATATTAAAACTCATATGAAGAAAATTCGCAAATCAGATGTGGTTCAAATATAGAATAGATTTGAAATAAACTTATCTAAATGAAGCAATTTCAATAAATATTCAGTTTAATTGAGGTAGGCGGATTCTGGAAGTATAATTGGGTCACATCTAAGAATTTTTCTACTGCACATTTTACACTGATTGTTTTCTTTTAGTTCTTTTAAAGCCAATTGCATAGGGTCAGGTAAAGTATAGGTATTAGCCGCGCTATAGGCAACTTCGTATCCCATATCCTCAAAAGCAGCAATAGACAATTTGCTTATTGGGTTGTCGCCATCATCTATAAACCCGGTCATTAACTCATTATCAAAAGTAAGTTCACGCCAATGTCCATCGCGAGTTCCTGGTCCGCCAGTATTAGCTAAGGGAACTGGATTTGACTCATCATTGTTGGTTAGAACATTATATTCACGTATTGCATTTGCACCTATGAATACTGGATTTTCTGAGCCTTCATTTGAGATGAGGTTTAAAAATTGTGTAGACCAAAGCGTACCAAAACCTAACACATGGCCCATTTCATGAATAATAACATCTACAAGGCTGTTCTCAGCTTCTAAGCGGGCTAAATCAGCACTATCAAAGCGCATGATGCCTGTTGCTGGTAAAAAGCTTCCAGCTCTAAGTTGTGTAGGCCCAGCTTGGCCAAGAATTCCAGAGGCACCATCAATACTGGCACCTTGGGCATCAATTCTTACATTATCTATGATATCTCCGTTTGCCAGTTGTACTGAAGGTAAATCTCCAGTGATAATTTCTTGCCACCTACAAGCAGCTTCGTCAAAAATTGTTTGTTGACTCTCTGTCAATCCACCTAAAAATCTAACTTCTATGCTAAAACTCATCTTCTCCAATTTTATAAAATTCATGTGCAATATGATACATGATTTGAGGTCATTTAAATACAAAACCAATACTGCGCACAATATTTACGTTCCAAATTGGTAAACACGATGTTAACGAGGATGGAGAAATGTGTTATAAAGTGTTAAAGCCAATAGGTGACTTTAAGTACAATGGACCTGTTTTTGATGCCTAAGCCAGTGGTATCATGATTCTCGTTAAAAATTAGAAATATGTCTGACATTGGACTATATCGCCATTGTAGACGGGAAAAAGCGCTTAGATTATCACCTTGAGTATTGTATTGCAGTACATTTCTGAGGAATAACTTGTTGGAAAAACTGATATCTCCATTGAATCGCACCAAATGCAACTGATCTTCACCAAAACCGTCTGCTAATCGGATATCATTGAAATCATAAGTAATTCCAAAACTTCCCCATGGTCGCAGTCGAAAAGAACCTTGGACCATAGCGCCCATTCTTGTACCATTAAAAAATTCCCCGTAGGCGAGTCGGGTGTTCCATACAAAGGTTTTCCTAACATCAGAATCATACCGTAGTTCAGCCCATGGAAAAGAATAATCACCAACCGGAATTGGGGTATAATCATCACCCAAAAGGCCAGTTGGAAACATCAGGTTTACCTTGCGATACCTTGATAATAGGGTCAATCTAGCTGTATTACGATAATAAAAATCCCAACCAAAGTTATTTTGACTTTCATTGAAAGAGCCATCAGGATTTAAATACATGTTATGCCAAGTGCGAAGTCCATGAGAGTTCAATTTTTTGCTTTCATCGTCGATAAAGGTGAGATACCGAACCCATGGGTTGATCAGTGTGTAGCCCATTCGTGTGGTTTCTTCTGTTATGGCATTATAATTTTCGAGCCTTGGATTAACCCCTAATTCGGTAATATAGTTATCGCCAATTACATTAAAAACCCACCCAGATCGAAAGCGTTTAGAGGTAAAGGAGCCGACAAATCCATAAAAATGGGTGTCCTTGTAGTTTTCAGGAGTTAAGGAGGTATGGTATAAAAAAGTGGTGTTTAATTTTCCGCTTTCTGATATATAGCTGAATTCCAGCCCTGCATTTCTTGAATATTCTAAATCTTGGGTAGTACTTGTAGCCTGTCTATTCATGAAAATACCCTTGATTACAGATCGTTTCAATACTTTTTGTTGAAAAGCGCCGACACTATAGTTCTGTGCGGCAAAATCATCGGTTTTTCGTGTTTTCACGTTCATTACACCAATTCTTAGACTTGGAGTAACATTCCCAGTGAGTCGCCCACCAAAATCTATTGGCGTGGGTTCACCATTGTTGATTCCAATCCGCCGGGAGAAAAATGGTCGAACATCATAACTGCCAAAACTTGAAAAGATATCGCTATTTTCTAGAAAAAAGTTTCGTTGCTCGGGAAGAAAAATACTGAATCTGGTTATGTTTGTTACCTGCTGATCGACATCAGCATTGGAGAAATCCGGAAACAATGTTAAATCCAGATTAAGATTGCTGGTCAACGCAATTTTAACTTCTCCACCAATATCATTATTAAAATCAGCCTCCAACTGTTCACTGTCTTCAAAATCCCTAATAGAAGACGAGGTAACATACGGATTGAAAATAAAGGCACCTTTGGCTTTTTCTGGACTTCTATCCCATAGTAAAGTACCCATGAAATTCATACTTGCGGTACTAAAATTTAATGGATATAGCGTCCAGGTAGTGTAGGCATTATTTTGCTTGTCTCCTCGGATAAAATTTATGCCCCAATTACTTTGGTTTGGATTGTATCGAAGCGTTTTAAAAGGAATGGCCATTTCCACAATCCAATAATCATCATATTGTGCAATTTTGGACGTCCATTTGTTATCCCAATTTTCAGAAAAATCAGTCTGCGATCCTTGAATAGTTAAATCGCCTTCTATTTCTGAACCACCAGCTGTAACTCCAAACAAAAAACCACTCTGCTTATTGTTTACAGGATCTAATACAATGGAGAAGTTATCACTGTCCCAGTAATCTTGGCGGTTATCCCGCATTAAGGACTGAACGATACGTTTACCTTTATCATAGCATTTGGCCATAACATAAAGGTTCTGATTGTCATAAGTAAGTTTGACTTCAGTTTGGTTTTCTGCATAACCGGTATCTGTTGGCCAATGATTGTAAAAACTTGATGTAGTGTCATACGCTTCCCACTCATTTTCTCCAGCAATACCATCTAATTGAATAGGAGCAACGGTTTTTTGGATGGTGTATTTAAAAAGTGACCTAGTATCGCCCTCTCCATTTTGAGTAAAGCCAATTAGGGAAATGAGCAAGAAGCATGATGACAAAACAATTTTCATAAACTGTTCGTTTTTTGATGATACTCAAAGAACACGGTCTTTAAAATGATTATCAAATGCTTTTTGGGAATGCCATTTTTAAACTGGTAAATGACTTTAAGTGGCGGTTTGTCGCCGAAAGGCCGGATAATGTTGTCGAAAATGTGAAGAGAGATGCACTGGGAACGGATTTAAGGAATGCTTAACAACGTTTGTCACCTTTATCTGGAACGGTCTTGAAGTATAGTTAATGCCTGAGATCGGTAATTTCTACCAATGGGTAACTCTTTTCCATTAATTTCTACCATAATACTATTGAATGCAGTCACTTTCTCTACGGATACGATAAAGGACCTATGAATTCTAATAAACTGTTTTGATGGTAGTTTTTCGGCCAAATAACCAATACGTTGTGTAGTTGTAACTTCTTGGGATCCAATATGGATAATGACCTTGTCATTCAAGCTTTCCAAATATAGAATATTGGATAAATCCAATTTAACCACCTTTCTTTGGGTCTTTATATATAGTAATTCTGATTCAGTTTCTGACCTATCGTCTTTTGTACGTTCTTGGGTTTCATTTTGTGGTGAAGAAGCACTCCCTGTTAAGTATTTGTTTGCTTTAGCTACTGTCTTCATAAAGCGACCTAAAGAAATCGGCTTTAAAAGGTAATCTATAGCATCAAGCTCAAAGGCTTTTATGGCGAATTCCCTATAAGCTGTTGTAAATACTACTAAAGGGATGGGGTTAAGGGACTCAAGGAGTTCCAAGCCATTGATTTTAGGCATTTTAATATCTAAAAAAACAAGATCTATATTTTCTTTTTGAAGGTGTCCAAAAGCTTCAACGGCATTGGTGCAAGCGGCCACTACCTCTAACTGTTCAATTTGATTGGCGTAGTTTTCCAATACATTTCTAGCAAGAGGCTCGTCATCAACTATAATACATCTTATTTTTTTATCCATGCCTTGAATATGAATTTAAGAACTTATTCCACTTAAATCAATTTCCAGTTTCACTAAAAAACTATCAGGCTCTTCTAAAACTTTTAACCGGTGTTTTTCTGGAAAAAATAAGGCTAACCTGCGTTTTACGTTTTTGAGACCAATATTTTTATCACCATCTAAATTTCCACTACTTTCTGAGGAAGCTTTGCTATTTTCCACCATAAATTGTAGTTGTTGGTTCTCGAGTTTAAGGTCTATGTTGATCCAAGAATCGCTAATTAAGGTATCTGCGCCATGTTTGAACGCATTTTCTACAAATGGCAATAAAAGTAATGGAGGGATTAGGCTTTCCTTATTGTCGTCCTTTATTACTGTAGATATGGTTAGGTGTTCACCATATCGTAATCTTTCCAGTTCCACCAGATTCATTAATTGTTCCCATTCCTTATCTACCGTGATTAAGCGGTCATTACACTCATAGAGCATATAATCCAAAAATTTGGATAAACCCAGTACGGCATCAGGTGTTTCGGCAGATTTAGCTAGGGAAAGGGAATAGATGCTATTTAGGGTGTTAAAAAGGAAATGCGGATGTATTTGGGCTTTGAGGAACTTTAGTTCTGTTTCCACTTTTTCTTTTTCCAAAGCTTTGTTTATCTGGTCTTTTTGGAAGATGAAGCGTTGTAATTTAATGGCCATAGCCACAAAAACAGGAATGTACACCCTAAGTAGTGAGTTAAAGACTTTAGGGGCATACCATACAGGGTCTTTCCAGTACCCTTCTTCATATTGAAACCAGCGATAGAGATAGCGCCAGTTCATGTATCTATCAATTAAGGCCATTGAAATGCCCAATATCAAGGAAAGTACGATGTATGTCACAATCTTCTTTGGATACAGATACTTAGGCATTAAATAATAAAGTGTGATGTAGGTCGGAATTATCTTCCAGGGTAATAGAAACAGGAGCTGTAGAAATTGATCGCAATAATAATTTCCGTCATAACTACCCCAAAAAACGGTATAGAACAGGATATACGCCAACCAGAATAGGATGTGATAGTGGATCCGGTATTTTGCGTATTGCTGTTGTTCAATCATGCTGGATCAAGTTTCTTCTCATAGCAAGGAGGTCCAAATGTAATTTTGGGGAATGAAATTACAAAATAGGATGAAAATTTAAAGAAAACAGCCGTAGACAACAGGTTTTTGAAGTTGAATGTTCCTTTCTTTACAGAAGTGTTGCAGATTATATCTGCTGTTTTCTTTTAAGTTCATTGTAATTTTCTTAACAATAAAATCCTTAGTTTTTTTAAGTATTTCCTGTAATGTAATGTCAGGACCCCTATGTATATTGCAGTCTCTTTTTAAGCAGACGCTGTTGATAAGTACTTCCTCAACTTGTATCAACCTGCACAAAATGAGGTAGTTTAATGGTTTTAAACCCTTAAATTTTCTTATTATGAAAAGAGTAGTATCGAAAACCTTATTGTTAATCGGGATAACTGTCATGGCAGTTTCTTGCGAAATCTCATCCATTGATGAAGAAGAGAAATCAATTGTCACAGATGTTGACATTCTTTCACCTGACAAAAAAACCAGACCGCCAGGTAGTAACGATTAGTGCATTGGCCTTTATGGGAATTTTCATGAAGTTTGCATATATCTTTTTCATGAAGGACAACGATGTTGCTATTGATTTTAACGGCTATACATCGTTGTCCTCCCTTTTGTGGGTATGGGGCAACGAACTTTCAACAATTTCCATTGGAGCCATTATTTGGGTTTCTGCTACATATCATTCAAAAAACTCACTTTCAAAAAAAGTATTTCGGATTATTTCCTCATTTACGATAGTATCTGGATTCTATTTTGTTTGCTGGACTTTTTTGGATAGCAAGTATTTTACAGAGATGGTAGAAATCATCGGTAGCATTACAATGGCAATAATAAGCACAATTTTATATATTGGATTTATCTCATTTCTCTCTAAGGAAATAACCAATGTACGAGAATTAAGAACCGTGATTATTGACTTCTTTGTTGAACTGAACAATGTTCATATTTGGGGGTTGCTAAAAAACTTCAAAAAGTTGGAATTACTTGATGATTATAATATTGAGCAAAACTTAAGAAAGCAAATCAATGCGAAATTGAAAATTGAGAGAGAACAAATAATAGCAAGTCTTGATAAAAGTATACGAGAGAAAGCGAGTGAAATCGATTGTTAACAGCCTTTTTTCAGCTGCTATTTAATGAATTGCCTATAAAGAATTTACAACCAAATTTGTTCTCAGGCGTTCCTATAACCTTGATTTTTCAATTTCTATTTTAGTTGTAACTTATTTTGTGGACAGCATCGAAAATTTCTTTTCAATCTTTTTATAACCGATATCATTGGTTAGATCATAATTTAAAACCAACTTGTTCTTAAGTGGTTTTCCAAAAATCATGCTATAATAGTTACTTACTTGTCAATTGTCTACAACACTCAATCTATACCCTTATCAGCTAACATATCCTAATATCTATGCTTTTCTACTAATAGCTATATAATTTACCGCCACTAGTGCCCACCAAAATTGTATATATGAGATTAAGTTTGAAGTGAACAAAATAACAAATAGAATTAAAAATTTGTTTTAAAGTGTGTAATGATAATGAGTGTTACGAATGTATAAATCAATTTTTTGAAAATGAAAGATGAGTAGTTTGAACAGTAAAGTCAAAGTATTATGGGAATCAGATTCGGTAACCCAGATATGCTTTAGAACAAAAGCTTCAAAAGAGAAAGTTAGAGCAAAAAAATGTAGAGAGTATTGACAAACAATTGAATTTCAATGTTCAAATTCATACATTGCCTATCCTCCCATACTTCAGATTAATTCTGGCAGTGAATTAATCTGAAGAATTTATGACAAAATCAAAATTTTCCATTCCACACAAGAGTCCCTATGCAGATATTATATCAGTGGTTCATAACGATTTAGTTTATGAACAAGGTTTTTATTTTAGCAATCTTGGAACAGTGATGATTCATTCCCAAGAGCTCAATCAAGGTTTTTGGGCTTTGTTCAGTTATTACTATAACGATCGGTACCATTTTTTGAGCACTGAGAACAGATTGAAGTTCACTCGTCGAAGCCTGGCAATATTAGCGGGTAAATTTGCAAGGGACATATATCATTCAGAAAGAAAAAAAAGGAGAAGATTTATCTAGATGCTAGGCTATCGTTCTAACTTGCTTAATTTGGAACCCTTATAGGATTAACTTTTTTGTGGTTTGGGGTTTTCACTTTTGGGTCTGTCAGACCGTTGTCTTTTAAATCTCCTTACTATATCATTTCTTCACAGAAATAGAACCTTTATAAATGAAAAAACTCCGGTAATCAGCCGGAGTTTATTCATCAATCAAAAAACGAACAGTCATGATAAACTGTTGTAGGATTACAAATTACAACTTTCCTGCCAAAAAACAAATTTAAGGTATGTTTAACTGTAATTTGTGTGGATAATCTTAGGATTATCCCAAATATGTCTTTAAAATCTTACTTCTAGAAGTATGCTTTAACCTTCTAATTGCTTTTTCTTTTATTTGGCGAACACGCTCTCTTGTTAGATCAAAAGTTTCACCGATTTCTTCCAAAGTCATGGAATGTTGACCTGCTAAACCAAAATATAAGCGGATAACGTCTGCTTCTCTTGGTGTCAATGTTTCCAATGCGCGCTCAATTTCCGTACGTAAAGATTCGTGTAATAAATCTTTATCTGGATTTGGAGATTCTCCACTTCGCAATACATCGTACAAATTGGAATCCTCACCATCAATCAACGGAGCATCCATAGATACATGACGACCTGAGTTTTTCAGCGATTGCTTAACATCTTCAACGGTCATGTCCAATTCCTTGGCAATTTCCTCTGCAGATGGAATACGTTCATGTGCCTGCTCTAAGAAAGCAAAGGTTTTATTGATCTTGTTAATAGAACCAATTTTGTTCAAAGGCAAACGTACAATACGTGATTGTTCTGCCAAGGCTTGCAGAATGGACTGACGAATCCACCAAACTGCATATGATATAAATTTAAATCCACGGGTTTCATCAAAACGCTGTGCTGCTTTGATCAGTCCTAGGTTTCCTTCATTTATTAAATCAGGAAGGGTCAATCCTTGGTTTTGATACTGCTTTGCAACAGAAACCACGAATCTAAGGTTGGCTTTAGTTAATTTTTCCAAGGCTATTTGGTCGCCCGCTTTAATTCGCTGTGCCAATTCTACTTCTTCATCGGCCGTGATTAAATCAACTTTACCGATTTCCTGTAAATATTTGTCTAACGAAGCGGTTTCCCTATTGGTAACCTGTTTTGTGATTTTTAACTGTCTCATTTAATTTCCCTTCAAATTAAGTTTGTGAACCGAAGCTCATTAAGTTATACGTAGGAAAACGCAAAAAGTTACAATTTGACAAAACTTATTTGGATTTTTTTCTTAAAAGCAAAACGCCCAAGGAGAAATCCTTGGGCGTTTTAGGCTATAATATTCTAACTAATTTGTTAGTCTCTTCTAGGTTTTCTATCTCTATCACCACCTCTGCGGTCACCGCCTCTACGGTCACCACCTCTGCGATCTCCACCTCTATCATTTCTTGGTGGTCGTTCAACATATCCTTCAGGTTTTGGAAGCAAAGCTTTTCTGGAAACCTTCTCCTTTCTGGTTCTAGGATCCAGACCAAAGTATTTTACATCAAAGACATCTCCCATGTTTACAACATCGGTAACATTTTCTGTGCGTTCCCAAGCTAACTCAGAAACATGAAGTAACACTTCGTTACCAGGAGCTTCAGCATATTCAACTACAGCACCAAAGTCCAACATTTTGATAACTTTTACTTCGTAAACGCTACCAACTTCAGGCTTGAACATCAATGCCTCGATTTTTGCAATTACTGCATCGATACCTTCTTGACCTGTACCCAAGATTTCAACAATACCTTCTTCAGTATCCGGGTCTTCATTAATAACAATAGTGGTATTGGTTTCTTTTTGTAGTTCTTGAATCACTTTTCCACCAGAACCAATAACTGCACCAATATATTCTCCTGGAATAATTTTGGTAACGATTTTTGGTGCGTATGTTTTTACATCAGCATTAGGTGCGGCGATAGTGTCAGTCAGTTTTTCAAGGATATGTAATCTACCCTCTTTAGCTTGAATCAATGCATTGACCAAAATCTCATAGGAAAGGCCTTTTACTTTGATATCCATTTGACAGGCAGTAATACCATCAGCGGTTCCAGTAACTTTAAAGTCCATATCCCCTAAGTGATCTTCATCACCTAAAATATCGGATAAAACTGCATATTTTCCTGAATCAGCATCGGAAATTAATCCCATTGCGATACCTGAAACAGGTTTTTTCAATTGAATACCCGCATCCATCAATGCCATTGTACCAGAACAAACAGTTGCCATAGAAGATGAACCGTTAGATTCCAATACTTCAGAAACAACTCTTACGGTATATGGACAATCTTCAGGAATCATTCCTTTTAATGCACGTTGTGCCAAGTTTCCGTGACCTACTTCTCTACGTGATGTACCACGTATTGGTCTTGCTTCTCCTGTTGAAAAAGGAGGGAAGTTATAGTGTAGATAGAACGTTTCTTCGCCTTCATAAGATGGCATGTCTATCTTATTGGCTTCTCTTGAAGTTCCTAGGGTTACCGTAGCCAATGCTTGAGTTTCACCTCTTGTAAAGATAGATGAACCATGAACAGATGGTAAATAGTCAATCTCACACCAGATTGGTCTGATTTCATCGGTTTTTCTACCGTCTAACCTTAGACCATCATTTAGCGTTAAATCTCTTACTGCAGCTTTTTCTGCTTTGTAGAAGTATTTTGATACTAAACCTCCAAAATCTTCCAATTCTTCTTCAGAAAAAGTAGCTTTAATTTCCTCTTTGATAGCATCAAAAGCAGCACTACGCTCATGCTTTGCAGAACCTGCTTTGGCAACGGCATAAACCTTATCATAAGCTAGGTCATGTACTTTTTTGGCTAAATCCTCATCTTCTCTTTCTGGCTCGTACTCTCGTACTTCTTTCTTTCCGAAAGCTTCAGCCAATTTTACTTGGGCAGCACATTGTACTTTAATTGCTTCGTGCGCAAATTTGATGGCTTCGGTCATTTCTTCTTCAGAAATCTCTTCCATTTCTCCTTCTACCATCATTACAGAATCAGCAGAAGCACCGATCATCATATCAATGTCGGATTCTTTTAACTGTTCTCTAGTTGGGTTAATGATGAACTCACCGTTAACACGTCCAACTCTAGCTTCTGAAATAGCACACTCAAATGGAAAATCTGATAACTGAATTGCAGCAGATGCAGCAAGACCTGCCATTGCATCTGGCATTACATTTTCATCATGAGACATTAATTGAATCATCACCTGAGTTTCAGAATGATAATCTTTTGGGAATAATGGCCGTAAAACCCTATCAACCAAACGCATGGTTAAAACTTCACCATCACTAGGACGAGCTTCACGTTTGAAGAAACCGCCCGGGTAACGCCCAGCGGCCGCAAATTTTTCGCGATAATCTACCGTAAGAGGTAAAAAATCAACATCGCTTTGTTTGTAATTTGAAACAACTGTACATAATAACATACACTTGCCTGACTGGACAACAACAGAACCATGGGCCTGTTTTGCCAATTTTCCGGTTTCAATAGAAATCTCTCTACCGTCACCAAGGTCAATGACCTCTCTAAAAGTTTTTGGAATCATAAAAAATATCTTGACCCGTCTAAAATTTACAGGTCGTTAAACATTTGGTCTACCGTCATCCGGACGGTCGGGTTGTGTTGTTGTTGTGTGTGCCTGTGGCACTGACCAATGAAAAACTGTAAGCAGCTTTTTGTGTTTGCCCAACCTATATTGGCAGGGACTTTTGAATGCTAAACATGTTTAGCAAAAATAAAAGGGGAAGCTAAAGCCTCCCCTTTTATTATTTATTTTCTAATATTTAGCTCCTTAATTAAGGAACGGTATTTTTCAATATCTTTTTTCTTTAGGTAATCTAAAAGACTACGTCTTTTCCCTACCAGTTTTACCAAAGAACGTTCAGTATTGTAGTCCTTGTGGTTTCTTTTTAAATGCGTTGTTAAGTGGTTGATACGGTGAGTGAACAATGCTACTTGCCCTTCCGTTGAACCTGTGTTCCCCTCGGAACCGCCATGTTTCTTGAAAATCTCGGCCTTTACTTCTTTTGTTAAATACATTCCAATATTATTTAAATGATTTTTATGTATATGATTGTCTATCAATCAGCGTGCAAAGATAATCCTTTTTTTAATTTAAAAGTTTTAATACTTGATTAAACCTTTTGTTTTCCCCTAGGTCATAGAAACAAACCATAAAATTTGATTATTATGAAAAAGAGTGTCGAACAAGTGAACTTTACAAGAATTATCTCCATGCTTACGGGAATTGTACTTTTAGCTGCAATTTCATGTAGTAAAGAGGAGAATTCTACAGAAGAATTATCAAGTACGGAGGTGATTTCCTCAACAGAATTGCAGTTTAGTGATGAAGCTGAAATGATTTCTGAGGAAGTCACTACTATAGCTGAAGATGTATATGCCACAGATGAAATTTCTATTATCTCCAAAGCAGATTATAAATCTGATTACCTTCCAGATTGTGTAACCATTACCACCGTTGTTACGGACACTACTCGTGAGAAAACCATAGATTTTGGAGAAGGTTGCGAACTTCCAAATGGAAATGTTTTGAGTGGAATCATCAATTTAAGCTACGCAAAGAATATGGAATCAGCATCTAAAAGCGTTGCTTTAAGCCTTGAAAATTTTACCTTTAATGGTGTCGCTGTTGAAGGCTCCGCGGATATTTTACGGGTACGTTCCAACGAAAATGGGAACCCACAAGGCACAACTAATGCGTCTTTTGAAGCTACCTGGCCTAATGGTGATACAGCTTCTTTTGTAGGTACCCGAAACCGAGAGTGGATAGAAGGTTTTGGTTCTGGTTTCTGGGGAGATAATGTTTTCTTAATCACTGGTAAAAGAACATATGTAGGAAGAGAAGGGAATGTTTTTGTAAAAGAAGTGATTTCACCACTAAGGCGAGAGTTATCCTGCAGGTTTATTGTTAGCGGAATTATAGAAATTACTAGGAATGATAATACGGCCAGTTTGGATTTTGGAGATGGTAGTTGTGATCCGAATGGAATTTTGACACAGCCTGATGGAACTGAAAAAGAAGTATTCTTAAGGCGCTTTTTGAAATAGGATTACGGTTAGAAAAAGAAAAAGCCTGCAATTGCAGGCTTTTTTTATGCTCTTACAGGTTGGTTTTGGATTAAATCAATATACAAATTGACTTTTTGTTTTAAATCTCTACGGTGTGTGATAAAATCTAAAAACCCGTGTTCTTTTACAAATTCTGATGTTTGAAACCCTTCTGGAAGGTCTTTTCCAACGGTATCTTTAACCACTCTTGGTCCAGCAAAACCTATTAGCGCTCCTGGTTCAGAAATATTAATATCTCCCAACATAGCATAGGAAGCAGTGGTTCCACCAGTTGTAGGATCAGTGCACAAAGAAATATAAGGAACTTTTGCTTCGGCCAACTGGGCCAATTTTGCAGAAGTTTTTGCCAATTGCATTAACGATAGGGCAGCTTCCATCATCCGTGCCCCTCCAGACTTGGAAATCATTAGGAATGGAATTTTTCTTCTTTTGGCAACATCAATCGCTCTGGCAATTTTTTCTCCTACAACACTCCCCATTGAACCTCCAATAAAACTAAAGTCCATACAGGCTATAACTATTTCCTTTCCCATGGATTTTCCCACTGCGGTCCTTATAGCATCCTTGAGGCCTGTTTTTTGCTGTGCAGCCTTTAGTCTTTCAGAATATTTTTTAGTGTCGACAAAACGCAAGGGGTCCTTGGAAGATAATTTTTCATCCAACTCTTTGAACTTATTATCATCAAATAGAATTTCAAAGTATTCTTTACTGCCTATTCTAACATGATAATCATCTTCTGGACTAACATAAAAGTTTTTTGCTAAATCTTCTGATTCAACAATTTTTCCGGTAGGGGATTTGTACCATAGCCCTTTTGGGGTGTCTTTTTTCTCCTCCGTAGCTGTTTGAATTCCTTTTTCTTTTCTTTTAAACCAAGACGACATACAATCAAAAATTAAATTAAACTGCTCTCCTTTGGGTAATTACAATGTATTTACATTGTTTAAGTCTTCAAAAGCTTTCTTCAAACGGTCTACAAAAGCTTTTTCTCCTTCGCGAAGCCAAACTCTTGGATCGTAGAATTTTTTGTTTGGTTGATCACTGCCATCTGGATTTCCTATCTGAGCTTGAAGGTATCCTGATTTCCCTTGAACATAATCCCTAACTCCTGCAAGAAAGGCATACTGAAGGTCAGTATCAATATTCATTTTTATAACTCCATACCCGATAGCCTCTCTGATTTCCTCTACAGAAGAACCTGATCCGCCGTGAAAAACGAAGTCAATATGGTTATGCTCCACTCCATATTTTTCTGAAACAAATTCTTGGGAATTTTTCAAGATTTTTGGAGTCAATGTTACATTTCCAGGTTTATAAACCCCGTGGACATTGCCAAAAGCAGCTGCAACGGTGAATTTAGGACTTACTTTGGATAGCTCTTCATATGCAAAGGCAACTTCTTCTGGCTGTGTATATAATTTTGAACTATCTACATCCGTGTTGTCCACACCATCTTCTTCACCACCGGTTACTCCCAATTCAATTTCCAAGGTCATATCCATCTTGCTCATGCGTTCCAAATAACCTTTGCAGATTTCAATATTCTCTTCAATGGGTTCTTCGGATAAATCGATCATGTGGGAACTGAACAAGGATTTTCCTGTAGCAGCATAATGCTCTTCACTGGCATCTAACAAGCCATCGATCCAAGGCAATAATTTTTTAGCACAGTGATCAGTATGTAGAATTACCGTTGCTCCATAAGCCTCTGCTAATTGGTGTACGTGTTTAGCTCCTGCTACGGCTCCAAGTACTGCCGCTCTTTGGTTTTCGTTGGATAGGCCTTTTCCAGCATTAAATTGAGCTCCTCCATTAGAAAATTGAACTATTACTGGCGAATTTAGGGCTGCAGCGGTTTCCAAAACTGCATTTATGGTATTAGATCCAATTACGTTTACTGCCGGTAAAGCATAGCCGTTTTCTTTGGCGTGATTAAAAATCGCTTGCACTTCATCACCTGTAGCAACGCCTGGCTTAATATTGTGGGACATATTTTTTTAGTTAGTTATGGTTGAATTAAGCCACAAAAGTAATAAAATATTTACTCTAGAAAGGATAATTGATTCCTATATTAAATACGGCATTTCTAAGGTTGTACCCCCTAAACCATCTTTTAGACGATTCATCAGCAGGATTGTAGGTTTTAAAGCCTATATCCAACCTAAAAACAAAGTAGGTAAAGTCATACCTAAGTCCAAAACCTGTACCCAAAGCAATATCTGCCAAAGAATCAAAACCGCTAAAAATGGCATCTGGGTTATCTTCATTATCAAATACATTCCAGATGTTACCTGCATCAGCAAAAAGAGCCCCTTTTACGTCTCCCGCTATAGGGAAACGGTACTCCATGTTCAAAGCAATTTTTAGATTAGCTTCATTAAAATCATTAACGTTACTGGTTCTTCCCGGGCCTAATTCATATGCGTTCCATGCCCTATTATCATTAGATCCACCAGCAAAGTAACTTCGGACAAAAGGAATGCTTTTAGAATTGCCATAGGGGATGCCAAGACCAACGAAGCTTCTAAAAGCAATTACTTTGGAATCTGCTACTTCCCAATGTTTTATATAATCAACCTCAGATTTAAAGTATTGGGAAAAAGGAATTTCAAATACCAAAAGTTGATCACTATCATTTTTGTTGTAAGGTACAATACCATCCAACAGTGACAGTAGGTTTCCAGCACTCTCTAATTTTACTCTAAGTTGATAAAAACTATTATCATTGATGTCTGCCTTGTTGTTTTTGGTAAAAGTATAGTTACTGGCAAAAATCAAATTATTTTCAGTTAAACGCTGTCTCCGTTCTTCAATGCTGTTGACTTCACTTTGTTGTTCAGAAGTAACAGGAATTTCATTATTAAGTGCTGCCTGTGCAAATTCGTTGGCTCCTTCAGGAATGCTTAATGTTAATGGGTCATCAGTATTCCCTGTTTCTTCAAAAAATGAGGCATATTGTGGGTCATCTTGAAAATCCTGTGCTATTGCATCTAGATTGTTAAAGGTATTTTGGTAGACATTATAAAAATTATCTGGATTAACATTACGGACAAACTCCACGTTCATCAATTCAATATTGTGTTTTAAACTATTTGATGGTGACCAGTTGTATGATAGCACACTATTGAAAGATTGTTTGTCCAAACCAATGTTCTTCTGGAAATTGGTACCGACTAACAATCTACTCTGAGGTAGCATGTAGTAAGGAATTATTCTCTCTGTATTTATAGGGAACCATATTCTGGGAAAAATAATATTTACATCGCCCCCTAGTTCAGATGTAAAGGTTTCATCAGACAGCGAAGCATCGCTTAACAGACCAATGGATCCCCTTGCGGAAATATTTAATGTCTCAGCTCCTCCAAAAACGTTTCTAGTGATTACAGTTGCACTAAAGGCTGTTCCTACCCGTTGAATATTGGAATGTGTCACATCAAAATCCAAATTCAAAGAATATTTTGGTCTTGGGGCTAGGTAAATATTGGTAATTAGCTGTGCTTGTGTGGTATCTGGGATAAACTCAATATTAGGGTATTTAAAAGTGTTTAAGTTGGTAATTTGCCTATAAGTTCGAATCCTATCCAAATCTCTATAAACACTGTCTTTTTCAAAAAAAATAGCGTCTGTTAGAGCCTCTGGTTTGTATTTGAGTCTGTCATTATAGAATATGGTGTAGTTCTCATAGTCTATGGACTTTAAAGAATCCGTTCCTCCACCAATTAAATAATCTGCATATATATTTATTTTCTTAAGATGATGAATGCGGTACGGATTATTTACTAAACTATCACCAACATTACGAGGTTTTTGAATATTCAACTGTACATTCATTAGTTGATCATTTGCCACTTGAGATGTATCTCTTAGGATATCATAATTAATGGAACTCTCCTGAAAGTTATAGACGCCAGAATTTCTAAATAGTGTTGTCAATCGCTCACGTTCTTGGTTAAAATTGGCCAAATCAAACTGTTCTCCATCCTTTACAAATGCTAAATTTGTTGAGTTGTCGTAAATAGAATCGAGCTCTGGCGAGGAAATGTTTTTTAGTATAGTATCAATTAAAAAAGGTTTTTCCAGAGAAATTTTGTAATCAACTTCTGCCCTTTTTTTTCTTTTTCCCTTGATAACAGTATACGTTCCAGAGTTGTTGAAGTAACCTTTGCTATTATAATATGCCTTTAGTCGGTCAACAGTTTTTTGGGTCAGAGAAGTATCTATGACAACCGGAGGTTCCCCAATTCTTTTAAAGAAATCACTTGCACCTTTAACTACAAAGGATTCTTTTAATCTGTTCACTTGTTTTTGGGAAAGTAATCTGTTTAATCTTTTTTCTCGTTTTTCTTTTCTGTGTAGCCAATTCTGAAAAGAAGAATCCGGATTTTCTTTGGCAAGATTGTATAAATTTAACCTAAGGCGATAACCAAGTAAACTACTATTTGGTTTTTGGGCAATAAGATTTTGAATGTTATCATCCTTTATCTTTTCTTGGTCTGCGTAAATGGAGTTTTTGGTCAGAAGCAATTCATTGTCATCCACCCTTTTAAGGGTATTGCAACCTATCATGGCAACCATAAGCAACAATAACCCTATTTTTGCCTTGTTACGCATTAGACATAAAAAACCCTTCATAGACGCCAAAAATACACGATTTAGATGGTTACCAAAAACCAAATTAAACTAGTTGTTAGCTTACAGCAAAAAAAGTACCGAACTCAACATGGGCTATTTGTGGTTGAGGGTGCAAAGACCACAAGAGAAATATTAAAAGCTGGACTTAAGCCTTTTAAACTGTTTATTGATGAACCTCAGAAAATTGAAGATTTTATCGAAGCTGAGGTTATCTCAAAATCAGAATTAAAGCAAATGAGCAGTTTAAGTAATCCAAATGGGGTATTGGGAGTATTTTATATGCCAGATACTAAAAAGCCTGATAATACGGATTGGATGGTCGGTTTAGATGCAGTTCGTGATCCGGGTAATTTGGGTACTATAATTAGATTATGTGATTGGTTTGGTGTAAAGCATCTTATATGTTCAATGGATACGGTAGATTGCTACAATCCTAAGGTGTTGCAGGCCACTATGGGTTCTATAACTAGGGTCAATGTTGTTTATACTGATTTACTTGACTATTTGAAAAAAAGCTCACTTTCAATTTTTGGAACTTTTATGAATGGTGATACGGTTTACCAAAAAGAATTACCAGAAGCAGGAATTATGATCATGGGCAATGAGGCCAATGGAATTTCTAAAGAAATCTGCGACGTGGTAACAGAAAAGATAGCTATTCCACAGTTTGGTTCAAAAACGACCGAGAGCTTAAATGTTGCTACGGCAACTGCAATTCTTTTAAACGAAATAAGAAGAGGGTAGATTACTCAAAAGTAAAATTTATAAAGATTCCCCGAGTACGCATGGCATTAATGTTTCCGGTCCAAGGACTATTGGGGTCATTATCAGGAACGAGTTCGTCCGTCAAAGCAAAAACACCTCTAATAGATGGTGAAAACTTAAAGTACTCTGTATAAATATCAATTCCAAAACCAAGTTCATAACCATAAACATTCTGTTTCATACGGAATTCACCACTACTATTATCATCTAGACTATCCTCTTTGCTTCCTAGATTCATTGCGGTGTATACTCCGCCGGTAATATATGGCTTCCAGTTACCAAACCTTTTAGCGCTTACCTTAACTAATAAAGGAAATCTAATATAGGTGGACTTGACTTCTCTAATGGCATCATTTTCTGATGTAAAACCAGGAAAACCTAGAATTCTAGAAGTGTACAGCAAGCCAGGTTCAAAACGTAAATCTAAAAATTCATTGATTCGCATTTCACCAATCAAACCAACATTGAACCCTGCGCTTGTATCAACTAAAATATCTTGCCCAATATCGTTTTCATATTCAAATTGAAAGTCATATAAATTAAATCCTAGATAGTATCCCCAGTTCAATAACTTTAAATCTTCAGTTTGAAGATTAAGAATAGGGTCTTTTCTAAACTGTGCCGAGGAATTTGGACATAGCAATAACAGCAGGCCAAATAGAAGAAGGACGTTTTTCATCAAATTATTTTGTAGCGACATATATAGATGCCACCCCAAATGTCTGGGGCATGTTCTCTATACCTATAAACCCAATTTTGTCCAAAATATTGTTGAATTCTTGACCATGAGGAAAAACGGAAGCTGATTCACTTAAATAATCATAAGCAGAACGATCCTTAGAGAAGGTTTTGCCAATTCCGGTAAGTATATATTTTGTGTACAATCTATACCCTTGTTTAAATGGTGTTTTGGTCGGAACAGATGTTTCGAGTATTACCAAACTTCCTTCAGGTTTCAGGACTCTATAGATTTCTTGAAGCCCTTTTTCCAAGTTTTCAAAGTTGCGCACCCCAAAAGCTACTGTAACGGCATCAAAGGTATTATCATCAAAAGAAAGATTTTCACTGTCGCCAACTACCATTTGAATGGTGTTTTGTAGGTTTTTATCAGTAATCTTGGTCTTTCCAACTTCCAGCATTCCAGGAGAAATATCCAATCCAATAATTTTTTCCGCGCCCGTCTTGGTCATGGCAATAGCAAGATCTCCAGTGCCCGTGGCAATATCCAGAATAGTTTTTGGAGATTTCTTCTTAAGAAGATTCACCACCCTTTTGCGCCATTTTAAATCAATACCTAAAGAAATAACCCTGTTTAGCCCATCATAATCCTTAGAAATAGTATCGAACATTTGCTTTACTTGTTCCTTCTTTCCGAGGTCAGAATCTTTATAAGGTTTGACTTTTTTGGACATGTGCTAAATTTGCTGGCAAATATACAACTTAGGTATATGGGAGGTGTACAAAAATAATTACGTAATTTTGCCTCGCAACAAAGGAAAACTTTTCCGTATTATGTTAAGTATTCGTCTTTTAGACTGTGGTCAATATTCTTTTTTTACCATTACAAATTGAATCTATTAAGAACATCTTATTCTAATCAATGAAGATTATAATTGCGGGAGCAGGTGAGGTAGGTTTTCATTTGGCAAAACTTTTGTCATATGAAGCACAAGAAATTACATTGATTGATACGGACAAAGAGAGTCTGTCGTATGCAGACAATCATTTGGATATTAGAGTTCTTAGGGGCGATGCAACATCAATAGAAGTATTAAGGGATGCCAAAGTAGAAGCTTCTGATTTGGTGATTGGTGTAACAGCATCGGAGACTACCAATTTAACGCTCTGTTTCTTGGCCAAACAATTGGGTTGCAAGAAGACCATTGCCAGAATATCCAATACAGAGTTTATAGACAATAGGGAACTTATTAAGTTTGAGGAACTTGGTGTAGATGAATTAATTTCTCCAGAAGAACTGGCAGCAACAGAAATTCAGTTGTTGTTGAACCAATCGGCTTTCAACGATACCTACGAGTTTGAAGGAGGATTACTGACCATGATTGGGGTTTTCTTGCCAAAATCGGCGCCTTTTGTAGGTAAAATGGTCAAAGAGGCCGCTAAAATTTTCCCAGAACTTCATTTTATGCCCATTGCATTGCAGCGAATGGGAACTCAGTATACCCTTATTCCAAGAGGAGACACGGTTTTTAAAGAAGGGGATCAAGTGTATTTCATTACTTCGGCCGAAGGTGTAGAAGAGCTTTACAAGCTCACAGGGATGCAAAAAAAGGAAATTAAAAACGTGATGATTCTTGGCGGCAGTAAAGTTGGTTTTAAAACTGCCCGTGATTTATGCAATAAAAAGTTCAATGTAAAACTCATTGAAAAAAATAAAGAAAAGGCATTTGATATAGCTGATGAACTTCCCCATGCATTGGTTATTAACGGAGATGGCAGAAACGTTGAGCTTTTAGATGAAGAGAGTTTAGAATCAATGGATGCTTTCATCGCGGTTACAGGAAATTCGGAAACGAACATCATGTCCTGTTTGGTTGCTAAATCCAAGAAAATCAAGAAAACCATAGCAATGGTGGAGAATATGGATTATTTCCAGCTGTCACACTCCATCGGGGTAGATACGCTTATCAATAAAAAATTGTTGGCGGCCAATAATATCTTTAGGTATATAAGAAGGGGAGAAGTACTTGCATTAACGCGTTTAAGTAATCTTAATGCGGAAATTCTTGAGTTTGAAGTGAAAGCTACCTCATTGGTGAATGGCGAGATTATTAAAGAATTGGACTTTCCAAGAGAAGCAAGCATTGGCGGTGTAATTAGAGATGGCAAAGGTATTATTGCATTAGGAGACTTTAAGATTATGAAAGGTGACCGTGTTGTGGTCTGCTGCTTGCCCAAAGCTATCCCACGTATAGAAAAGCTGTTCTTGTAATGAAGCTTAACACACGAATTATTGTTCATATTATGGGGCTATTGCTACTTTGCAATGGCTCTTTTATGCTTTTGGCAGCGTTTGTTAGCGGTATTTATAAGGATGGTGCGACCTTAGATATTACCCTTGCTGCTATTGTCACTATGCTTTTTGGAGTTATGGCGATGTTTTATACAAGAGGTCATAAGAAGGAAGTAAAAAGAAAAGAAGGATACATTGTGGTCACCTTTGGATGGATAATTATGTCTATCTCAGGAACACTACCTTATCTTTTTTCAGGAGCAATACCAGAGGTTACCAACGCTTTTTTTGAAACCATATCTGGTTATACAACTACTGGAGCATCCATTATAGATGATATAGAGGCTATGCCTGAAGGAATCCTTTTTTGGCGGAGTCTTACGCATTGGATAGGAGGCATGGGAATTATTGTACTTGCAATAGCCATTCTTCCGCTTTTAGGTATAGGGGGAATGCAATTGTTTGCGGCAGAAGCACCAGGGCCAGCTGGGGATAAGCTACACCCAAGAATAACAGATACTGCAAAACGATTGTGGTTGATTTATTTTGGATATACGGTTGCTGAAACTATTCTTTTGAAGCTGGCTGGAATGTCTTTTTTCGATGCAATGAACCATTCCTTAGCCACCTTATCAACCGGAGGTTTTTCAACCAAAAATGCAAGCTTGGCGTATTGGAACAATCAGCCTTTAATTCAGTATATCACTATTGTTTTCATGTTTTTGGCAGGTAGTAATTTTGTATTGAGCTATTTTGCCTTTACGGGCAAAGTACAACGAATACTAAAAGATGAAGAATTCAAATACTACACGATTTTTCTTATTCTCTTTACAATTATAGCAGCATTAGTAGTTTATTTTAATGCAAATGTTCCTGTATCCGACTTCCACCCTATGGTTTCAGGCAAAGGAGAGAGTGCATTTAGGCACGCACTTTTTCAAGTTGTGGCAATTGTTACGACAACAGGTTTTGTAACCGCTGATTTCACCAGTTGGACTCCCTTTTTGACCATTTTCTTTTTTGGACTTATGTTCTTGGGAGGATCCGCCGGTTCTACTGCAGGTGGAATAAAGGTGATGCGACATTTATTGATTATAAAAAATGGACTGCTGGAGTTCAAACGTACCTTACATACCAATGCAATTATTCCGGTTCGTTACAATGAAAAAACGGTTTCGGAACATATCGTATATAACATAATCGCCTTTTTTGTGCTTTATATGTTATTCTTTATAATAGGTTCTTTGGTGTTAGGGTTTTTGGGTCTTGACTTCGTTTCAGCAATTGGCGGTTCAGCATCCTCCCTAGGTAATGTGGGCCCCGCGTTAGGAAGCCTTAACCCTGTTAGCAATTATAACAGCCTCCCGGACGCTGGTAAATGGTGGTGTGGGTTTTTGATGTTATTAGGGCGTTTAGAACTTTTTACGGTGCTTATTATTTTAACCCCATATTTTTGGAAGAAGACCTAAAGTGGATAATAAAAACACCTTAAAGGGTTACTCGGAGATGTTCTTAATTTTTAATTATCGGTAACCTTTGGTATATATTGTGCGATTGGTTGAAGATAAGCCGCCCAATAATCCTTCTCTGGTTGTCTCTACAATTAAAGTCGGTTCCCATGGGGTTCCTGTAGCGGGTTGAAGCCATAAGGTTTGGGTCACTTTGCTATTGAGCCATTCTCCGCTTTTTGAATCTTGAAAGGGATAAGTGGACGTAATCATCAATCTGTTATCCTGCCAAGAAGCCGTTGAAACTATTGGTTTCCCGGTACGACCCATTAATATGTTGTTTTCGGATGTTGAACCATCTAAGGCAAAGCGGTAACGAACCAATTGTTGAATTTCCCTTGGAACAAAGACCACACGTTCAACGTCCAATTGATTAGGTGCGTGTTTGATGGATATTTTATCGCCCCAACCACTTCCCAGCGATGGAATTGGTGACTCATCTACCCGATTAATTACAGAGACCCTATGAAGTGTTGTGGTTGACCAAGTACCCGTAAAATCAGGATTTTTCATAGCAAAACCCCTTGCTTCAAGGGCAGTTCTATCTGATCTCTCATAGGTCTTTACAGGACTTCCGGAACCCGCTTTAGGTGGTAAATAAGGATCGACAGCATTAGCACTTGCGGAAACTCTAGGGTGTTTAATGAATGAGGCTTCATATTCCTTTACTATACTATCCATAATGCCTATAACCCCTGGATAATAATCTTTGACGTCGATTTCTTCTCTTGGGTCCACCCTTAAATCAAATAACCGTACTTGGTTTTCAGGTTCGGAATCTGGCATTTCGGTTTTGTACACATACCATAGTTTCCAATCCCGCCATTTGACGGCCATTATTTGACCGAATCGTTGTGTGAATATGGCACTTTCGCGGTTAGATCTACTTTGCTTTCCTTCTAGAAAAGGGAGTTGATTTACCCCATCTATAATTCGGTCTTTTGGTATGGCTTCATCTTTTCCTGTGGCATGGATAATGGTCGAGAACAAATCAACTTCATGAACCATTTCATTGGAAACCTGCCCAGCCTTAATTTTATCTGGCCATCTAATAACACATGGTGTTCGTACACCACCTTCCATGGCCGAATTGTAATATCCACGCCAAGGGCCGGGTGAACCTCTCCAAGGGCGTCTCATCTCTGCACCATTGTCCGTACACCATATAATCAAGGTATTATCTTCGATTCCTAGTTCTTTTAATTGATTTAAAATCAAACCAACGTTATAATCTATATCAGCCATTGAATCCCCCATATCCCCAGCTCCAGTAGTGCCAGCCTTATCGGGATGAGGTAATGCAGGAAAATGCAATTGTGTCATGGCATAATACAAAAAGAAGGGTCTATCCTTTTCTGCATTCTTCTTTATAAAAGCAATGCTGCGTTGTGCAGCTTCACGATCAATTGTACGCCTTGTTTTTTGATTAAAAGGTTTTACTTTTTTGGATACGGTTCCTGCGTTCCCTTCCCATATGTAGGGAGCTGGTTGTAAATTAGGGTCAAAACCATCCATTGAAGGAAATTGAGAGACATGAGTTGTGCCTGGAATTCCATACCACTCATCAAAACCTTGGTTGGTTGGTTCACGTTTTCCATGCCAGTTTTTGGCACCAAGATCCCATTTCCCAAAAAGTGCAGTTGAATATCCCACGGACTTTAAACGCTCGGCAATGGTTTCTTCCCACAATGTGGTGCCAGCGTAATAGTCTTCACCTGCCCGAACCGCATATCTACCGGTAAGTATAGCGATACGAGAAGGGGTACATGAGTATTCTACATTAAAGTTTGTCAACCGCATACCTTCAGCACCTATTCTGTCAATGTTCGGGGTAGCTACACCGCGAGCGCCTCCGTAAGCAGCAACTTCACCAACACCCAAATTGTCTGGAAAAATCAATATAACATTGGGCTTTTTTTGAGAAAAACCAGAAAGGGCGACCAAACAGAAGATTAGCGAGGTTAAATATAAAATTGGTTTCTTCATTTGGAAAGTTTTATTATCTCGAAGATACTATATGATTTTATCTAGTGCGATAAAACTATCCAAATAAAAAAGCCCTCAAGAATTTTTTATTCTTGAGGGCAGTTATTTTTAATTGCTTTACAATCTATTTTACTGCTTCAGCAATCCTAGAAATAGCTTTTCTAATGTCTTCTTCGCTTGCAGCATAGGAGATACGGATGCTATTGCCGTTTCCAAAAGCGTCTCCTGTAACAGTAGCTACATTGGCTTGTTCCAATAGATACATGGCAAAGTCAGATGCGTTGTTTATGGTTTTGCCGTTAAATGTTTTTCCAAAAAAAGCGGTCACATCAGGATATACATAAAAAGCCCCTTCGGGTTCATTACATTTAAATCCGTCAATGTTATTCAATAATTCCAAGATAAGCTTCCTACGATTTTTGAATTCATCCACCATATACTGAACGCGACTTGGAGATTCTAATAATGCAGTGATCACTGCACGTTGAGCAATACAATTGGCGCCACTTGTAACTTGTCCTTGCAATTTATTACAAGCTCTGGCGATATATGCTGGAGCTCCAATATAACCTATTCGCCACCCCGTCATGGCAAAAGCCTTGGCAACACCATTTACGGTAACTGTACGGTCATACATATCGTCAAAAGCAGCCATTGAGGCGTGAGCTGTAACTCCGTAATTAATATGTTCGTAAATCTCATCACTGACCACTACAATTTGTGGGTATTTTTGAAGTACATCAGCCAAACCTCTTAACTCCTCTTTACTATAAATTGAGCCACTTGGATTGCATGGGGAACTGTACCACAACATTTTAGTCTTTGGTGTGATTGCAGCTTCCAATTGCTCCGGCGTCATTTTAAAATCATTTTCAATAGAAGTAGCAACCTCCACAGGAACTCCCTCAGAAAGTTTGACAATATCACTATAGCTTACCCAATATGGGCAAGGTAAAATGACTTCATCTCCTTTATTCAAACAAGCTTGGGCTAGATTGTAGAGTGCCTGCTTTGCACCTGTAGAAACAACAATTTGAGGGCGTTCATAAGTAATACCATTATCTCTTTTGAACTTGGTGCTTATAGCATCTTTTAATTCTACATAGCCATCTACAGGTGTGTACGAATTGTAACCATCCTTTACTGCCTGTATGGCGGCATCTTTAATGTAGTCCGGTGTATTAAAGTCAGGTTCACCTAAACTAAGGCCAATAATATCTTTTCCAGATGCTCTAAGTTCTCTGGCTTTTGCAGCCATTTCAAGAGTTGCTGAAGGAACTAGGTTATTAATCCTTTCAGAAAGTTGGTTGCTCATTGGTTTTACTATTTTACTGGTACTGAAGTGCTGGATTTTTACCCAACTCTTTCAAATGTTTGAAGTGCGAAATTATAGCTTTTCTAGTAGTTTTATACTCGTTGTAAGGCAAATTAAACTCCTTGGCCGTTTGTTTCACAATTTTGGAGATTTTTGTATAATGAACATGACTAATATTGGGAAATATATGATGTTCAACCTGATGGTTCAGACCACCGGTAAACCAATTTACAATTCTATTTTTGGTGCCAAAATTCACTGTTGTTGCAAGTTGATGAATAGCCCAAGTATTTTTCATAGTTCCGGTTTCATCAGGTAGAGGAGTGTCTGCTTCATCAACAATATGGGCCAATTGAAATACTACACTTAAAATTACTCCAGCCACATAATGCATGATAAAGAACCCAAGCAGTACTTGCCACCAAGGAATATCAACAAGGAGCAGAGGTAAAACAATCCAAATAGTAATATATATAGTCTTTGTTATGACCAAGGTACTCCAGTTTATTACTGGATTTGGCAGTTTTCCATAAGACAATTTTCTTTTCATGTATCGATACATTTGTTGAAAATCTGTGGTTATCGCCCAATTAAAAGTCAATAATCCATAAAGAAGAATGGAATAAAAATGCTGGAATTTATGGTGCTTTTGCCACTCTGCATGTTTTGAAAAGCGAAGAATTCTTCCTGCTTCCATATCTTCATCATGCTCGTGTATGTTGGTATAGGTATGGTGCAAAACGTTATGTTGTACTTGCCAATTGTATACGTTCCCAGCCAAAATATAGATACTGCTACCCATAAGCTTATTAACCCATTTTTTGTTGGAATAAGCACCATGATTTCCATCATGCATAACATTCATTCCCACACCGGCCATTCCCACTCCCATGGTAATGGACAATAAGATGTAAGCCCAAAAAGGCAGGTTTAATGTCAACATTAAAAAGTAAGGAGCCAAGAAAACGGCAAACATCACAACTGTTTTAAGGTGAAGTTTCCAATTTCCGGTTTTCTTTATTTGATTTTCACTAAAATATTGGTTTACCCTTTTATTTAGTGTTCTGAAGAATTGTGCTGAATCTTTTCTTGAAAATCGGATGATATCCTTTTCCATAAATTAATTTTTTACAAAGGTAAGTAAATTGATTTCTCAAGTTCCCAACTTTATATGAAAACGATGTTAAGGTGTTTAAAAGTATTAATTTTGCTGAAATTAACAGATTGAGCATGAATGTAGATTTAATATCTAAATATTTTACGACACTCACCGATGCCCAAAAGCAACATTTTAAGGGCTTAGAAGTGCTTTATCAAGATTGGAACCAAAAGATAAATGTGGTATCCCGTAAAGACATAGATGAGCTTTATCTACGACATGTATTGCATTCCTTGGGAATTGCTAAAATCCAAGGGTTTAATGAGGGTTCTAAAATTTTGGATGTTGGAACCGGTGGCGGATTTCCTGGTATTCCTCTGGCAATTTTATTTCCCAATACCCATTTTACCTTAGTGGACGCAATTGGAAAGAAAATTAAGGTGGTACAGGGAGTTGTTGAGGGCCTTCAATTGGAAAACGTATCCGCTAAGCATATTAGGGTTGAGGATTTAACCGAGCAGTTTGATTTTATTGTTAGTAGAGCGGTTGCAGCTATGCCAACCTTTGTGCATTGGACCAAAGGGAAAATTAAAAAAGATTCGGCTCACGAAAGAAAAAATGGAATTTTCTATCTAAAAGGAGGGGATTTGACCGAGGAATTGAAAGAGTATAAAACAGCTGAAATCTTTGATTTAAAAGAATATTTTAATGAAGATTTTTTTAAAACTAAAAAAGTAGTGTACTTACCGCAAAAGTTTAAGAATCCCTCTTAAGTATTGTGCACGTTATAATATACTATTCTACACTTTCTAGAGTATTCCTTTGCATATTGCCATAGAGCATCAAATTGTTCAGTCATCAATTTCAGCCAATTGTATATTTGTTGTTTCATTTTGATGTGAATTGAAGGGTTAAAATGAACTAATTACATTTAATTTACTATTACTTAACGTTAAATTTACATATAAAATTGTATTATTCCAATAATATGGGTCTTAATTTGGAAAAACCACGTAATTACTCTATAAGTTTAAAAGGGTGATTTAGATTATTTTACAACAGTAAGATTGGCGAAAAAGACTAAAGATTTCATCAGTGTAAGTTTGGATAAAATCAAATGTATTGAGCCAACCGCACAATTGTTTTTAGTGAGTTTAGCCTTTTATTGCAAAAACTATTTTCTATTAAGAAATTTTAAGAATAGCGTTAGAACGGGGTACGTAATATGGTTTTTATGTATCAGCTTTACAAAAAATTTAATACAGCGTTATTTTTTTTCAATTCCCAGAAGTTTCCCATTGTGCCAGTATTCAGTTGATGTTTTTTGTCCGTTTAGGTTATAGTAGTGGTGCTTGTTAATAGCTTTACTTTCTTTAAAAACGCCCTCGTATTTTGGATTACTATTTTTATGATATTCTTTGTGAATACCATCTTTGTTGCCATTGAAGAACTCTGTTTCGGTTTTTAATATTCCATTGGCGTAATATTCTTTAAAAGATTGGCGTTGCCGATTATCTTCTAATAATTTGATTTCTCTTTGGATTTTAAGTGCGCCGTCTTTATGAAATTCCCAAAGTAAAGTCATTTTTAACTTTTGTGTAGAACCTTTATTGAAGTTATAAAAATAGGCTTTGCTTAATTCCAATTTGCCATCACTACCAAATTTATGCATACTTATTTCTTTATCGGCTACGTAGTAATGTGAACTTATAAGCTTCCTGTTTCGGTCATAAAAAAGTGAATTTCCATGCTGTAAGCCATAATTGTAATTGCATTTTGATTTTACAACCCCATTTTCATAATGCTCTGACCATAGGCCATGTCTTTTCCCTGGATTAATGTTTAATGTATCATTATAATAATGAGCTTTACTTTCCGTGCTTTGAGCTTGGACAGCCTCTTTTGTGGTGTTACACTCTTTAAACTGACCTTCAATTTTTATTCTACCATTTTTGTGATACTCAACATATAAACTGTCCAAGGTATTGTCTTTCAAATAGCTTTCAATTTTAATTTACCCATCAATATATTTTTCAGCATACTTTAATTGCATATAGCCATTACTGGAAATACAGATTGAAAAAAAAGAAACAGATAATGTTTAGAGCAGCTCATTTATACACTTTACTAAATGTGCTAAAGGAAGCATGACTCATGTGAAGAAATATATAGAAATCTTTCTTCAGATAAAGGGGAGATCTTACGGTTCTAGTCTTTGGGTTTATGAATGATATGTACTAATAAAGGTATTGTGTGAAGCATATTTTGGTTATAGGGAATTGAAACCTGAAATCGATTCTATTCCTAAAAGAATTTCTTCTATAACTTCTTGTACAGTTTACCATCCTCTGCTAAAGAATAGCCTACAATTTGGTTTTTGTCGTTTCTTCTAAAGAAAATTTCATCATCACCAATATTAGAGAATGTATCATCCACTTCATGATAAAGTGGATAAACCAACTCATCTATCATTGTATAAAGGTCGCCATCCTTTTTATTGATTTTCAATGTAATTTGACCGCCATCTTTGTACTCATAAAGCCCTTCAAAAGGCATCAGATCAGTAGTGGATATTCTGTTTTCATATGGATTATCCTCAGACAGGATTAACCCATCACCAAGTTGCCAATTATCATATTCCATATTGTATGCAATGCGCTTAGCGGCATTTAACCCATGTAGTTTTGCAACCAAATGTAATGCGCCATCTATTCCTGCAGATATACCTGCTGTCGTGATCACCTTTCCATTGTCCACAAAACGCACATTTTTACGAACATTTATTTTAGGATAGTTGTCTCGGAGGTTGTCTAGCGAACTGTGGAATGTTGTTGCTGTTTTCCCATCCAATATTCCCGCTTCGGCCAAAATAAAAGCTCCGGTACAAACTGAAAAATGATATGCTACATTTTCTTGTTTTTTAATCCATTTCATCACCTCAGGGTTTTTAGAGGTTGGTGATGCATTACCTCCAAAAAATGCCAAAATATCTGCCTCAGGTGCATTGTCTATAGTATAATCTGGAATAACACTAAGAATGCCTTGTGACTTTATTGGTTCTTTGGTAGCGGAAACAGTGAAAACGTTAAACCCAGCATAGGACAACACTTCCATGGGGCCAGCAAAATCAAGGACTTCAACTCTGTCCTGTAAATAGAAGGCAATGGTTTTTAAATCTTCTTTTTTCATAAGCTTCATATTACAGAATGAACATATTCCGGGACTGTCATGTTCATCATTATCACATTTAAGCCCACATGGAGGGCAAACATATACTTCGGATGTTTTGATGCTATTTTGGGGGTAACTGAATGCAATTCCAAAAAGCAATAAGAATGGTATTACTAATCTGCTCATTTTTTTGATTTTTGATGAGCTACAAAGTTAACCTACCCATTTTGCTTTAGGAAGGACAACCATGCGCAACATCGGGACAATTATTCTCGCCATTCTGAAGGAAGAGAGGCAGTATGTTTTTTAAGCAAAGTTCTTAATTGATTACTGCTTTGAAATCCACATGCCGTGGATACGGTACTCACTTTAGAGCCATTTGAGAGTAGTTGCACGGCACGCTCAACACGAAGCTTAACCAAATAATCGCCTATTGTAATTCCAGTGGTCCTTTTAAACAAGCGTGTCAAGTTTCTTGGGCTCATATGCACATTTTCAGCAAGCTCTTCTATTTTTAATTTTTTATCAAGATTTTGGGCTAAAGTATCTTGGGCCTGATGGATGCGATTGTCCAAATGATTTCGGTACTGTAAAAAGACGCTAAGTTGTGGGTCGTGTTCTGTTCGGCGAAGGTATATCACTACTTCTTTGGCGATTTTTGTAGCGAAAACAGGTCCATAGAGCTCTTCTAAAAGAAATAAAGCTAAATCTATTCCTGATGAAACTCCAGCACTGGAATATAGATTACCGTCTTTAACGATTAACCTATCTGAACGTAGTTTTGTATTGGGAAACCTTGATTGAAACTCCTCTAAATATTTCCAATGGGTAGTGCAATTTTTCCCATCAAAAAGACCTGCAAAAGCTATGACGTATGCACCAGTACAGATAGAACAGATTTTAGCACTGTTTTGATTTTGTTTGTGCAACCACAGAAAAAATCGCTGGTTTTGTTGTACAAATTTTTCATCAAAAAATAGATGGGATTCCAAACCTGGAATAAAAAGAAGATCATGAATTCCTAATGTAAAGTTTTCAAAACCCTCTAAATTACCTAGCGAAATCCCAGCACTTGATACTTCTTTGTTCGAGGTGTTTAGACTTAAATAATGAGTTTCTATCTGGGCACCATACTCATTTGCTTCATAAAAAAGATGCGCTGGACCTGCCATGTCCAGAAGCTGTACTTCTGGCGGCACAAGAAAGAAAGCTCTATGTTTATTTTGGTTCTTCAATTTTTACAATAATATCGAAGTATTCTTTAAGATAGGTCTCGAATAGGTCTTTGTTAAATTCGATTTCTTTAGTTTTCGACCCTTCAGTAATTTTTATTTTACTGTTATTCAGTGTGATACGTCCATGCTCAGTGTTTATGGAAATCACCTTTTTTTGAGTGAAATGAGACTCTTTACTGGTTTGATGATATTCGCACATATCCTTAAATTCAGATAATTTGTGCTGTTTTGTGCTAAAGATATACTGAGGTTCTAAAACATTATTTTTTTGTTCGGACACCCTCAAATAATCTTTGTCATAATTATCAAAAACAAACTTTCCGTAATCATCAACGAGGGTTTTATTAAAGATTAATGGAAGAGGTTGTAATGAGAATTTCCCAAAGCCCACATCGACCAGGAATTGTTCTGTCCCAATGTTTGTTAGGATAGCCAAGTGATCCTTCTCCTTGCCGTATTGTTCTTTTTCAGAATATACCCGTGCAGAAATAATTTTTGCGTTAAATCCAATTTCCTTCAGAAGAGTATAAAAAAGACTGTTGAGTTCGTAACAGAACCCACCTCTTTTACGGTTGACGATTTTCTCAAAAATTGTATCAATATCCAAAACGATTTGTTTTTTGTAATGAATATCTAAATTTTCAAAGGGCACACTTAACAAGTGTGCCCTTTGAAGTCCAAACAAAGTTTGTTTGTCAATTTCAACCTTTTTATTATAATTAATTCTTTTCAAATAGGCCGAAACGTTCATTGTATGTGATTTATTTACCCCAAAAATGGATATCTGTAATCTTCTGGAGTAACAAAAGTCTCTTTTATCAACCTTGGAGATACCCAACGCAATAAATTTTGAGCAGAACCGGCTTTATCATTGGTACCTGAAGCTCTTGCTCCTCCAAATGGTTGTTGTCCTACTACAGCTCCGGTTGGCTTATCATTGATATAGAAATTACCGGCACAATTTTGAAGAGCCTTAGTGGCTTCATCAATTGCATAACGATCTGTGGCCAAAACAGCACCTGTTAAAGCGTATTCTGATGTGCTGTCTACCAATTCCAAAGTTTTCGCCCAGTCAGCATCCTCATATACATAGATGGTAACTACAGGACCAAAAAGCTCAGTACACATTGTAGTGTATTTTGGGTCTTGGGTTAAGATAACCGTAGGTTCAATAAAATAACCGACAGATTTGTCATAGTTACCTCCAGCAATTATTTCTGCATTGCTATCAGCTTTGGCCTGATCAATATATTTGGCAAGCTTATCAAAAGAACCTTCGTGGATTACGGCAGTAATAAAATTACTCATATCCGCAGGAGAACCAGGCTTATTAAAAGAGGCAATATCCGCTTTAACAAAATCTAAAACTTCAGTTGCGATAGATTTTGGTAGGTATACTCTTGATGCAGCACTACATTTTTGTCCTTGAAACTCAAATGCTCCTCTAATAATGGCTGTGGATACTTGTTTTGGTTTTGCAGATGGGTGTGCAACAATAAAATCTTTTCCACCTGTCTCTCCAACAATCTTTGGATATGTTTTATAAGTGTGGATGTTATTTCCTATCTGTTTCCATAATTCTTTAAAGACAAAAGTGGAACCTGTAAAATGAAGGCCAGAAAAATCCGGGCTCGAAAGAACAGTCTCGGTAACCATTACCGGATCTCCGAAAACAACATTGATTACTCCGTCTGGCAACCCAGCTTCTTTGAAAACATCAATAATTACTTTTGCAGAGAACACTTGACTGTCACTTGGCTTCCAGATAACAACGTTCCCCATCATTGCTGCACTTGCTGGTAGATTCCCTGCAATGGCAGTAAAATTAAATGGTGTAATGGCGTATATAAAACCTTCTAATGGACGATATTCAACTCGATTCCAGATACCTTCTGCAGATTCTGGTTGCTCAGTATAAATCTGAGTCATGTATTCTACATTGAATCTAAGAAAATCTATAAATTCACAAGCGGCATCAATCTCAGCTTGATGAATTGTTTTAGACTGCGCTATCATGGTAGCGGCATTGATTTTTGCACGGTAAGGACCCGCTATCAATTCTGCAGCTTTTAGGAAAATAGCAGCTCGTTGTTCCCAAGTTAAATTGGCCCAAGCCTCTCGCGCTTCCAAACCGTTTGCAATAGCTTGCTCTACATGTTTCTTTTCTGCTAAGTGGAATTTTCCAACTATATGCTTATGTTCATGTGGTGGCGACATGGATCTAGTATTTCCAGTCTTTATTTCCTCAGAACCTATATATAAAGGAACTTCAACATTACCTTTGTAGTATGCATCGTATTGTTGCAGTACTTCTTCACGTTCCGGAGTGCCGGGAGCAAAACTCTTTATTGGCTCGTTATATGCCGTTGGAACTTGAAAAAAACCTTTTCCCATAATGGTGAATTTTATGTGTTAAAAATTCCACCAAAGGTAGTGAAAGGAATAGCCAATATAAAATGAATTCTAACTAGTTTATGGCAAAAGGAGCTGCAAACTTAAAGGTTGGGATGTCCACTTCAAATTCTTCCGTAGAAGTGAAATTGACCATGTGGTAATAGCCACGCATGGCACCAATAGGGGATGCCAACAAACAACCAGAACTGTAGGTGTGCGATTTACCAGGTTTTATTACAGGTTTCTTACCAATTACACCTTCACCGTCAACAGTTTCTATTTCTTTAAGTGCATCAAAAATATCCCAATGCCTAGCAGTTAGCTGAACCGAGTCTTTACTTTGGTTTTCTATGGTGATAGTATATCCAAAAGCATAATGCATTTTGTAGTTTTTAAAGAATGTGCCCTCGAAAGTGGTTTGCACAGATACTTTAATTCCTTTTGTGATTTGAGTGAACATAGTTCTAATAGGTAAAGACACTTCCCGTAAACAAAATGATTACCACAATAAAACCTAAAAAGGCGAACATCGTGTTTAGGAAAATGTATTTGACAATCGTTTTAACCCTTCCTTGCCCATAAAATTTTCTCATTGCTTTGTACAGGTAAAAACCGAAAATCAGTAAAAAAATACCGGCACTCGTCACACTAAAAATAGAATCTATTATTAGGCTAAGGATGAGCAAGATAAATAATAATGATTGGTTGTGAAAGCTAAAGATAAGATGATCGGTGTAGGTGTATTTTTTTCTGATGTAAACCACCCAAAGGAAAACTGTGAATATGGGAAGAAAGAAGAAAATGACCAAAGGCAGCTTGGCAATTGTATTGTTTAAGTATGTACCAGGTTGTGCAATTGCTTTAAGAGAGCTCTTGGATCCATTAAAGGCCACTTTATTTCTCCATGTTTCATTGGCCCCATATTTTTCTTTTGCTTCTTCGAAGGTTTTTATTGAGTCCTTTTGCAGAAATGTAAAGAAAAACTCCATTCTTCCCCCAAGACCTCCAGAATTGTTGTTTTGAAGGTTTTCAAAGTATTTTCGAGGATTTGCAAGCATAAAAGAATCTTTTTTTGCCTCTTCTTTTATCCCTTGACCTATTAAAGTCTGCAGTGAGTCTAAATTTTGAATTCCTGGAATAGGAACGTTTTCTAAATTTTTCAGGGAATCAAGCTGTTTTAGTGCTTTTTCGGTCTGTTCCTTTGCGTTGATGCTGTCAGCGGCAGTTTTTCCATTGTTAAAACTGTAGGACATGGGGCCAGTTTGCTCAATTTTATCTTCTAAACCAAGATTGTCCAAATTGGAAAAACTATTATCATAAGTGACCATTAAAAAATACAGAAATGCCAAACTTAATAGAAATCGGAATGGATTGGTATAGGCGATACGCTTACCTTTAATATAATCTTTGGTCATGGTGCCCGGTCTTACCAGAAGGGCATATAGTGTTTTTAATAACTTGGAATCGTAGTTGATCAAGTTAGAAAAGAACTCATCCCAAAAATCTTTAAGGACTAATTTCTTGGTGCTATTGGCCTGAGAGCAATTGGGGCAATATTTATCGCTTATGTCAAGAAGGTGACCACAATTAAGACATTTGGTTCCTCTAAACTTAAGTTCATAGCGGCCTTTGGTTATTAAGGTTGGTTTTTTATCCTCCATTCCATTTCAAGGATTAGGAGCTAAAGATAATTAATTGCTGATATTTCTAGAATTAACGGAACCTATTCCTATAATACTATCATACATATCACCAAAATCACGGTAATAAACAAGAATAAGATAGTTGTTTTCAGTAAAGTGAAAGTTTCCACTTACATAGTTAAGGTCAATGGTGTCATCCTGTCGTTCAACTACATATTTATAATTGTAAAAGCCTTGCTTCATAACAAGGGTAAGTTCCATCTTTCCTGTTTCTGAATTAAAAGTCATTTTGTTTTCTTCACCTAAGTCATAGTTATTGAACTTTCCAAAAACGTAAACATTGTCCAGCCCAATCTCGTTTGAATAAGGAAGGCTAAAATGAATTTCGGTATACTCCGCTTCTCTAGATACATCTTCACCTTGTAAGGTTCGTACAACAAAGTCACCGTTAATATCAGGGAAATAGGTATAAGGCCTGTCATACCTATAAATATTAGTGAATAGGTAATGATTATACAATTCTTTGAACTCAATTTTGGATATGGCAAAGGTTGGAGATCGCAAATCCTTGGTATCAAAATTCAAGAATTCATTGCCTCCATAAAAACTTGTTTCCTGATCATATTTATACACAAGCTCGGTTCCAACCGTAAATTGAGGTTTTATATTGTACAAAGCTGTTGGCCAAAAGTGGTTTTGTAAAATAGCCACTTTAACTTCTTTCTTTGGGTTAACCACAGGGAACCCTGCGGTATTAACATTAAATTGGACTACCTGTTTTTCATTAAGGAAGTTAAAATCCCTGGAGCGTTTTACGGTACCACCAACGGTTACCAAATCTCTGTACACCAAAAATCTACGTGAAAATTGCAGTTCGCCATAACTGTTATGAATTTCTATAACATAGTTGCCACTTACTTTTAAACGTACATTTTCATTGGGGATGGTCAGTCTATAGTTGGAATAGGGCTGAAGAGTGTTATAGCTATTTTCATAATCAATGATGCGCTGGTTATCTATTCCGATTAGGTATTGCGATTTTAACAATTGTGATGGGGTCCAATCGTAATCACAATGTATAATTTTGTAATAATAGTCTTGTTCATTAGCTGTAAGGTCATCAAATTCCAAAGTCATGGATTCTCCAAGTTTGATGAGAGGGAATTGATCTTCTGTAGGACCTTTAAAAACTATGGACTTTATATTGACTGGAGGATTAACTTCTTCCTGTACCTGTGCAAAAATGCTGGAAACAAAAAGGAGTAAAAAGATTTGTTTGATCACAAAGCGCATTTAGGGCGTAAATTTTGGGTAAAGGTAAACAAAAAGTGTGCCTAGCAAGTTTAGCTCGATGTAATCCCATTTTTATGGTTAATAATTATGAAAACAATCCTTTTAGTGCTAAATTTGCTTGCAATTTTGTTAACAAAAGGTCTACAACAATATGTCTAAAGACATCCGGATTAAAAAAGGGTTAAACATCAACCTTATCGGGGCAGCAGAACAGACTACTTCCAAAGCCGTTTTAAGTAACGTATACGCCCTAAACCTAGATGATTTTCACGGAATAACACCAAAAATGTTGGTAAAACAGGGGGCCGAAGTTAAAGCGGGAGAACCTCTTTTTTACAACAAGAACAAAGAAGATATGTTCTTTGTTTCTCCAGTAAGCGGTGAATTGGTGGAAATTATTCGTGGAGCTAGAAGAAAAATCTTAACGCTCAAAATCCTTGCGGATAAAACGCAAGAGTATTTGGAGCATAAAACAATTAATATAGAAAAGTCTGATGCTGAGAGTATCAAGACTTTTTTATTGCAATCTGGTGGTTGGTCGTTTTTAAAACAACGCCCTTATGATATTATCGCAAATCCGGAAATAACACCTAAGGCTATATTCATATCTGGTTATACTACAGCCCCTTTAGCGGCAGATGCCAATTATGTTTTAAACGGTAAAGAAGCAGAGCTGCAAGCGGCAATTTCTGCTTTGGGCAAGTTAACACCCGGTCAGGTGCACGTCTCAGTTGGTGGAGCAGGTAATTCTCCTCTTGAGAAATTAGACGGGATTACACTTCATAAAGTATCTGGACCACATCCTGCAGGATTGGTTGGAACCCAAATAAACAAAATTGATCCTATTAATAAAGGAGAGGTTGCTTGGACCGTAACTCCCCAAGATTTGGTGATTATAGGAGAGTTGTTGTTAACAGGAAAGTTTAATGCGGAGCGTATAATCGCACTTGCGGGTTCTGTTGTAAAAGCTCCAAAATACTATAGTACTAAAATAGGCGCTGAAATTTCTACTTTTTTATATGGAAGCGGAGTTAATCAAGACAAGTTCAGATTGATTAATGGCGATGTGCTTACAGGTTCAAAAACACACCCAGAAGGTTATCTTGGATTCTACAATAATACAGTAACCGCTATTCCAGAAGGCGATGATTATGAATTTTTTGGATGGAATAAGCCAGTTTTCAACAAAATATCATCCACAAGAGCTTTGACCTTTTCTTGGATGCAGCCCAAAAAGAAATACGATTTGGATACCAATACCAATGGTGAACATAGAGCTTTTGTGGTCACAGGCCTTTATGAAGACGTTTTTCCGTTGGATATTTACCCGTTGCAACTACTTAAAGCATGTATGGTTAAGGATTTGGATGAAATGGAACAATTGGGATTGTATGAAGTGGCTCCGGAGGATTTTTCATTAACGGAATTCATTTGTATTTCAAAACAACCACACCAGCAGATAATCAGGGAAGGTTTGGATTTATTGCATCAAGAAATTGGATAATATGGGCATGAAAGAAAAATTACATCAGATTAAATTAAAGTATAGAGGTAAAAAAATGGCACCTGCCTTTAATGCCATACATACTTTTCTGTATTCGCCAAATGAAACTACGCATTCTGGCAGTCATGTTCGTTCAGCTGACGATTTAAAGCGTACGATGAATACGGTGATTATGGCTTTGGTTCCATGTCTTTTATTTGGAATATTCAATGCGGGTTATCAACATTATTCCGCAATTAATGGTTTTCCTGCAGAATTTTCACTTTTCGAACACTTTCTAACATGGGAGAACTTTTGGTTAGGAGCAATAACAGTGTTACCAATTGTTATAGTTTCTTATGGAGTTGGATTGGCAATTGAATTCATTTTTGCCGTAATAAAAGGTCATGAAGTAGAAGAAGGATATTTGGTGACTGGAATGTTGGTTCCTCTTATAGTACCTGTAGATACGCCATTATGGATGTTAGCCGTTGCAGTAGCCTTCGGTGTAGTAATAGGAAAAGAAGTTTTTGGAGGAACTGGGATGAATATATTGAATCCCGCATTGACCATTCGTGCTTTCTTATTCTTTGCTTACCCTACTTGGATGAGTGGTGATAAGGTATGGGTGCATGGTGCCAAAGAAGGTGTAACACAAGCAGGTTCCGCTGATGCCATTTCTGGGGAGACCGTTTTGGGATATTTAGCTCAAGGGAGTACTGAATTTTCATACTCGCTTTCAGATATGTTTTACGGTTTTATTCCTGGTTCAGTAGGCGAGACGTCAACAGTATTGATTTTACTTGGCGGATTGTTCCTTGTTTTCTCAAAAATAGCTTCATGGCGAATTATGTTGAGCGCCGTGATCGGATCTCTTGCAATGGGACTAATTTTTAATGGAATAGTTGCGGCTGAATGGATTCCGGAGTATAGCAAGTTCTATGGATTAATGAGTTTTGAATACTGGCAACATTTGTTGGTAGGGGGTCTTGCCTTTGGTATAGTCTTCATGGCAACTGACCCTGTAACCGGATCGCAGACCAATAGGGGTAAATGGATTTATGGATTCTTGATAGGATTTATGTCTGTAATGATTCGTGTATTCAATCCAGGGTACCCAGAAGGAGTGTTCTTGGCAATCTTGTTGATGAACGTTTTTGCACCTACAATTGACCACTATGTGGTAAGAGGTAATATCAAAAGAAGAATGAAACGATTAAAGACGGCTACTATACATCCTAAGGTTACTGATGGTGTTGAAGCGTTAAAAACGGAAACAGTATAATAATGGGAATTAACACAGATAAAAACTCATATACCGTAATCTTTGCAATCATAATGGTTGTAATTGTAGGTTCTGTCCTTGCTTTTTTGGCATCTGGCCTAAATGATAGAATCAAGGAAAATGAACGTTTTGAAAAACAACAGAATATCCTTTACGCCATGGGTGTAAATGAGAATACAGAAGATAGTGGGGTAAATTTTATTCCTACAGATGTAGTTGAGGGTGAGTTTTCAAAATACATTAAAGAACAATATGTTTTTGTGGATGGTGAGGTTCAAAAAGATGATCAAGCCTTTTTGATTGATATGAAGAAGCAGTTGGCTGCCTTTAAAACTGGAGGTGAAGCACGGTTACCTATTTTTATCGGTGAAAAAGATGGCAAGAAATCATATATCCTGCCAATGTACGGTAAAGGATTATGGGATGCCATTTGGGGCTTTATTTCGGTTGATGATAATATGACTGTTCAGGGAGTTTATTTTGATCATAAAGCGGAAACCCCCGGTCTTGGCGCAAATATAAAAATGCGCTTTTTCATGGACGATTTTATAGGTGAATCTTTGTTGGAAGGTAAAAGTTATGCTGGTGTAAGTGTAGCAAAAGGAAACAATGATCCATTGAACAATGATAAAGAGGATAATGAAGTGGATGCACTTGCAGGTGCAACGATCACTGGAAATGGAGTTTCAGCGATGATAAAAGAAACCTTAAAGGTTTACAAACCTTACTTAGAAACTATTAGAACGAATTAATATGGCATTGCTTTCAAAAAAAGATGCAAATCTAATTTTAGACCCATTAGCGGATAACAACCCAATAACCATTCAGGTTTTGGGAATCTGTTCAGCATTAGCAATTACAGCGGAACTTAAAGCCTCTTTGGTAATGGCAATCTCGGTAATTTTTGTACTGGGAGTGGGTAACGTGGTCATCTCATTGATGCGTAACGTGATTCCTTCAAAAATCAGGATTATTGTCCAACTTATCGTTGTGGCAACCTTGGTGATTATTGTAGACCAGGTTTTAAAGGCATTTGCATATGAGTTGAGTAAAACCCTTTCGGTTTTTGTTGGGTTGATTATTACCAACTGTATTATTATGGGGCGTTTTGAGGCATTTGCTTTGGGTAATGGTCCATGGAAATCCTTTTTAGATGGCATTGGTAACGCACTTGGCTATGGAGTAATACTGATTATTGTTGGGTTTTTCCGTGAGCTTTTTGGTTCAGGGACTTTATTTGGAATTCCTGTATTGGGAGATCCAATTGCAAAAACTGGTTTATACGCAACTGGTTATGAGAATAATGGATTCATGATTATACCACCAGCTGCGTTGATAGTTGTGGGTATTATCATTTGGGTGCAACGCTCAAGAAACAAAGCATTAATAGAAGAAGCATAAATAAGATAGTATGTTAGAGCATTTAGAATTGTTTTTTAAGTCCATCTTCATAGACAACATGGTTTTTGCGGTCTTTTTAGGAATGTGTTCCTATTTAGCCGTATCCAAAAAAGTTGCAACCGCTGTAGGATTGGGCGCTGCGGTAATATTCGTTTTAGCGGTTACCGTGCCATTAAACTGGTTGTTGGATCAATACCTTTTGCAAGATGGAGCATTGGTTTGGTTAGGCCCAGAGTATGCAGATTATAACCTAAGCTTTTTATCATTTATCTTATTCATTGCTACTATAGCAACTATGGTGCAATTGGTAGAAATTGTAGTAGAGAAATTCTCTCCATCCCTATACAATTCTTTGGGTATTTTCTTGCCTTTGATAGCTGTTAACTGTGCAATTTTAGGAGGTTCGCTATTTATGCAAGCAAGAGAAATTCCTACGTTGGGATTAGCTTTCAATTATGGAGTTAGTTCGGGAATAGGATGGTTTTTGGCAATTTTGGCCATTGCAGCGATTCGTGAAAAAATCAGATATTCCAATGTCCCAGCACCACTTCGCGGATTGGGAATCACATTTATCATTACCGGATTGATGGGAATAGGATTTCAAAGTTTTGGTGGAATGTTGACAGGAGATAATGAAGCTCCTGAACCAGTGGAGAATACCACAGCAAAAACTATTGAAGAAAAAGAAATTAAAAAAGAGATTGAAGACGAAGAAAAAGCGGTCTCTTATAATGAAGTCATAAACAAATAAAGATGATATTAGCTACAAGTACGGGTGGTACTATTTTAATAACGGTAGTTGCATTTCTAGTTTTATTATTGCTTTTGGTAGCGTTGTTACTTTTCACCAAAGAAAAGCTTTCACCTTCTGGTCCGGTAACATTGACCATTAACGGAGAAAAGCAAATAGAAGTAGCCTCTGGTGGCACTCTACTTTCTACATTGGGAAACCAAAAAGTATTTTTGCCATCAGCATGCGGTGGTGGTGGAACCTGTATTCAGTGTGAGTGTCACGTGCTTTCAGGTGGCGGTGAGGCATTGCCAACCGAAACCCCGCATTTTTCTCGAAAAGAGCTGCAACATGGTGCTCGTTTGGCCTGTCAAGTTAAGGTAAAGCAAGACATGGAGATTACCATTCCTGAAGAAGTCTTCGGAATTAAAAAATGGGCAGGAAAAGTTGTACGTAACTACAACGTTGCTTCGTTTATCAAGGAATTTGTTGTTGAGATTCCTGAGGATATGAATTATAAAGCAGGTGGATATATTCAAATTGAAATTCCTCCATGCGAAGTGAAGTATTCAGATATTGATATTACGGCTCATCCAGAAGAGCATGAAACTCCGGATAAATTCAAGAATGAATGGGACAAATTTAATTTGTGGCCACTGGTCATGAAGAATCCAGAAACTGTGGAACGTGCTTATTCCATGGCTTCTTATCCTGCGGAAGGTCGTGAAATCATGTTGAATGTACGGATTGCGACTCCACCATGGGATCGCTCCAAAAATGGATGGATGGATGTGAACCCTGGTGTTGCCTCTTCCTATATTTTCGGATTAAAAGAAGGCGACCCTGTTACTATTTCAGGACCCTTCGGTGAGTTCTTTATCAACGAGTCAGAATCTGAAATGCTATATGTAGGTGGTGGTGCAGGTATGGCTCCAATGCGTTCACACTTATATCATTTGTTCAAAACCCTAAAAACAAATAGAAAAGTTACCTATTGGTATGGAGGGCGTTCAAAAAGAGAGTTGTTCTACATTGATCACTTTAAACAATTAGAACAAGAATTTCCAAATTTTAAATTCTATATGGCGCTTTCTGAGCCTATGGAAGAGGATAATTGGAAAGTAAAAGAAGATATGGATGCTGATGGAGATGGTTTTGTTGGATTTATTCATAATTGTGTTATAGATAATTATCTAAATCATCATGAGTCTCCTGAAGATATAGAATTGTATTTCTGTGGTCCTCCGTTAATGAACAAAGCTGTTCAGAAAATGGGAGAGGATTTTGGTATTCCAGATGAGCACATCAGGTTTGATGACTTTGGAGGATAATGAACGGATTGCTATTCCTGCCAAGGTGGGAATCTAAAATACAAACCGATACCTTCAAGTATCGGTTTTTTTAATTATATGAGAAGAGTATTAACAGAACAAGAGCTTCATAATTTGGCCATGAATATTGTTGGTAGACAATTGGAGGAGGATGGTTTTGAATTTATGGGTATCAACAGTAAACCTAAGAAGAATCCCCAGTACGTTTGTCTCAAAGACAAAATTCTACATTTTATTGTGGTACGCAACGTAGTGTATCCCCAGAACACAAAAGAATTTGATGTGAAGCTGATGCAGAAATTAAAGAGTCATGCTGATAAATTTGAAGCTAAGACGTATTATGCGGGTGTGGGACTTTCCAACGCATCAAACCAGGAGTTGCCAGTATATTTAAATGAAGAATATATTGTGGATTATCAAGGACTAATTGAAATATAAATGACAAGACGAATACTTTTTATAATTGGACTTGTCCTGGTTCTTGGATGCAATTCCAATACATTGATAAAAAATCAAAACGCCGGTAATGCACTGGGCACTACCTATTCCATTATCTATATTTCAGATGTAGAACTGGATTATCAACAAGAAATCGATTCTGTTTTTCAAGTGATCAATCAATCACTTTCAACTTATATTCCCACATCAGATATTTCAAAAATTAATAATGGTGATTCAACTATAACGGTGGATCATATGTTCCAGGAGGTTTTTAAGACTTCTAGTGAGGTATATGAAGCCTCTAATGGCTACTTTGACCCAACTATTGGTGTCTTAGCAAACGCTTGGGGTTTTGGGCCGGGAAAACAGCTAAAATTGGATAGTCTTAAAGTTGATAGTTTATTGGGGTATGTTGGTTGGGATAAAGTAAAATTGAACAATAATGGTACAATAACTAAAACCCGTTCAGAATTACGTTTTGATTTTAATGCTGTTGCTAAAGGGTACGCTATTGATCGTTTAGGAACGCTATTGGACACTAAAGGAATAACGAATTATTTGGTTGAATTAGGTGGAGAAGTGATAACGAGGGGCCAAAATAGTGTTTCAGGCAAACAATGGAGTGTAGGGATAGACGACCCTCAGGTTGAGGTTGGACGACAGCTGAAACAGATAATCGTTCTAGAAGATAAGGCCATGGCATCTTCTGGAAATTATAGGAAGTTTAGAATAGACCCAGAAACTGGAAAAAAGTATGTTCATACCATCAACCCTAAAACTGGATATACTAAAAACTCAAATGTTTTGGCAACTAGTGTGGTAGCAAGTTCCTGCGCTGAGGCGGATGCATATGCAACAGCTTTTATGGCAATGGATTTGGACGACACCAGAAACTTGTTGGCTAATCAGGATAATTTGGAAGCGTATATCATTTATTTGAATGAAAGGGGAGAAACGCAAGAGTTTATGACCCCTGGGTTTAAAAGTTTGATTGTAAACACCGATAATTAAAGCCTTAAAATAGCGCGCTTTAATATTGCTATTTATATCTAATAGCCTCTTTGTATATTTAACCAACATATTCGTCCAGGCCATATCACATGTTTTCCTTTACCAATGTTATCCATATCATTATAATTTTTCAAGGAGCCTTACTCACACTTTACATATTGGTTTCTAACCTCAAAAAAGATAAGGGTGATTTTATACTGGCAGCCATAATTGGGACATTAACAATGCAAATTTTGGGATTGTTTCTCGCTAATCGAGGAATTGGAAGCACTTATTTTCAGAGTATTAACTGTGCTTATGGTTTTCTTTATGGACCGTTACTCTTTATCTACATTAACGCTATAGCACAAAAACAATTTGTTTTTAAAACAAAGCAAGTGCTTCATTTTCTTCCGTTTCTAGCCATTTGTATTGGAATTGTAATTAGTGAGGGAGGCATTTGCATACCTGAAATCTATATTGTTTATGGGACACATATTTTTATTTACATCTTATTATGTTTTTTAGAAGTTAGAAGATATAAAAAGGTAGTAAAGGATAGTTACTCAAGATTGGAGTGGTTAAACGTGGGTTGGCTTCATTGGGTTTTTATCATTTTTTCATTGATAGTATTTGTTGACATAACCCAGTTTATCGCTTTCCTCTTTAAATTTAATACCTATCTGCTAGAAAATGTTGTCTATATATTAGTGCTTATGGCCATTAATCTACTTTACTTTAATGGGTTTACTTCATCAAGAAAGCCTTTTGGTTATAGTAAAGAGGATTTGGAATTTTCAACTTCATTGATTTCCCGAAAAAGAATTAACACATCACTGGAAGAAAATAAAATTCTTATTTCCAGAATAGAAAACCATTTGTCCCAAACAGAATCTTTTAAGAATCTAAATTTGACCATCGCCGTGCTTGCAGAAGAGGTGGATATTCCAAAACGAAAACTGTCTGAACTAATCAATGATCATTATGATCAAAACTTTGTAGATTTTATAAACACCTTTAGAATAAACTGCGCCAAAAAAAGGTTAATGAGTCCCAAAGACCCCAATGAGACAATATTGGAAGTATTGTATGAAGTAGGGTTTAATTCAAAGTCATCTTTTAATGCGGCCTTCAAGAAAAAAACAGGAATTACTCCTTCTGAGTTTAAAGCCAAATATAATTAACATTCTAGATTTTTAATGATGTTGAAAAAAGGGTTCGGATTCACGTTTTAAGACGACTGATGTTCATTGCCAGCATACATTTGGCCAAAATAAACATCAATTATGAAAACAATCAAAACTCTATTATTGCTGTGCCTGTTTATAAATGGGTGTAAGTCAAATCAAGAACTGCAAACTATTTTTTCATTTAAGGTTGGTTCTGAAAAAATCACTGGAATTCTGGTCTCTAAGTATGATTTTGAAAGTGAACAGTTTGTAGAATTGAAATCTCTATCCTTTGATGAGCTTGGTAAAAATTATCAAATAATAGATCAGTATTTGGAGCCTTCTATTTATACCGTAAAACTGAATACAGGCAAAGAAATGAGAATTGCGGTGGAGCAAAGTGGTTTAATCAAGTTAAGGTTAGATGAGGAGATTTTATTGGAATCCAATGTGGCAGCTGAGTCTAATTTCAACCAAAGCATTGAAAGCCTTAATAAGGAATTTTTTGCGGATATGATTAAGGATTTTGATCTGGCCATGAAAAATAATGATGTGGAACGGATTGCTGAATTAGAAAAAAGGAAAGACGAAGTTTTGGTCAAATTTATAGCAGCAATGGAAAATCTTGTTCGCAAAATGGGACCTTCAGCCTTGGCATATGACGCCTTGGCTTATTTTGACCTTTATAAGAACAATAAGTTTTTCAAGGAAATGTTAGAAAAATTTGAAGCCGAATATCCAGAAAGTGAAATGAGCAGTTCACTACGGATAAGAATAGATATGGCAGATCAGTTCAAAATTGGAGGTAAGGCTATAAATTTTAAAGCTAATAATATGGAAGGGTCTTTAGTTGATCTTGCCCATTTTAAGGGTTCTTATGTGCTGGTAGATTTTTGGGCATCTTGGTGCAGGCCTTGTAGGGTTGAAAACCCCAAACTAATGGTACTCTATGAGGAATATAAAGATGTCAAGTTCGATATTATTGGTGTTAGTATTGATTCAGATGCTTCTTTATGGCGAAAAGCAATTGAAAAAGATGGAATTGGTTGGAATCAAATCCTGGATAAAGACCAATCAATCTTTAAACTTTATCTGCTTTCATCACTTCCTTCCAATTTTTTGTTAGATCCTGAAGGAATAATTATAGCAAAAAACATCAATGCAGAAGAGCTTGAGGTGAAATTGAATGCAGTAAGATAAGTATTGCTGAAAGCAGCTTACTATGGTGAAAATCATTTCCTGACAAAGGGAATGATTTCGCCTTTGGCCAATCTATATTTTTCAACTTCTTCTTTAGGTAATTTTTGCGTATAATCAACTTCTTCAACCTTAAAGCCAATACTTCTTAATTTGCCAAAATAATCCTTGCCATAGATACGAACATGGTCATATTGACCAAAAATTTTTGCTCTTTCCTTTCTATCGGTTATGGAATCATCTTCAAAGGTTTCCGCTCTTTTTTGATCTTGCGGAATTTGAAAAATCCCCCAACCTCCCGGTTTTAGAATGCGAAACAACTCCTGCATAGCTTTGGTATCATCAGGGATGTGCTCTAGAACATGGTTGCAGAGAATTATATCAAAAGAATCATCCTTAAATGGAAGATCACAGATATCTGCTTTTACTTCGGCTAATGGAGAATTTAAATCAGTAGTGGTATAGTCAATGTTTCCTAGTTTTTTAAACCTTTTATGAAAAGCTTGTTCCGGCGCAAAATGAAGCACTTTATTTGCTTTGTTAAAGAAGTCAGTTTCATTTTTTAAATACAGCCACAGCAATCTGTGTCGTTCTAAAGATAGGGTAGAGGGGGAGAGCACATTTTCCCTGGGATTTTCATAACCATAAGGCAGAAATGCTCTAAAACTTTTTCCGTCAATAGGGTCAGTGTAATTATTCCCTTTTAGAGAAAAGGCTATTAATGGTCTTACCCAATAACTTAGTTTAATAAGTAATGGTCTTGGGATAAGGTTCAAGAAAAATTTAAAGAGCCGTTTCATTTGGTTTTATCCTGGCAAAAGCAAGATGGTGTGGTCTAAAGTTGTAATTTTTTACTTCTAAACTCTTCTTCTTCATTGTTTACAATACCAAGGGCATCATAAATATATTGGAAAGTGGAAAGCAGTTCGGGTTTCCCATCCATAAGGGCTACATCATGCTCAAAATGAGCGCTGGGTTTTCCATCAGCAGTCAAAATGGTCCATCCATCCTTAAGTTGCTTTATTCTTCGAGTACCCATGTTTACCATAGGTTCAATGGCCACAACCATTCCATCCACAAACTTCTTCCCACGACCTCGTTTACCATAGTTAGGCATTTGAGGGTCCTCATGAAGCTCAGTGCCCAATCCATGACCTACCAATTCTCTAACGATACCATACCCATGGTTTTCACAATAGTTTTGAATGGCAAAACCAACATCACCCACTCGGTTTCCCAATTTAAATTCTCGAATTCCCATATAAAGGGATTCCTTAGTGACCTTAAGTAATTTTTTGGTGTCTTCTGCTACCTCGCCAACTTCAAAAGTATATGCATGGTCTCCATAGAATCCATTTTTGAATGCGCCGCAATCCACTGATATGATATCTCCATCTTTAAGCAGTTCATTATTTGGAATACCATGTACAACCTGCGCATTTGGACTCCAATTCAATGTGTTGGGAAAATCGTACATACCCAAAAAACCTGGCTCTGCTCCTTGCTCGCGAATAAAATCCTCAGCCAATTTGTCCAGCTGTAATGGATTTGCTCCTGGCTTAATCTCAGAGGCCAACATCCCTAAAGTTCTGGAAACCACCAATGCACTTTCTCGCATTAGTTCAATCTCCTCTGCAGTTTTAATCTTTATCATGAGGGCAAAGATAAGAGGAAATCAATTAATTGTGGTTTCATAAGAAACAGGACAATTTTCGCTATATCAATGATTCTTGAGTCATCAGCGAAGGTTTTTCAACTCCAATTAATTTTAAAATAGTTGGAGCTATATCACCCAATACCCCATCCTTTATTTCTTTGATATCATTGTCTACCAATATAAGCGGAACTGGATTTGTTGTATGGGCAGTATTGGGACTTCCATCTGGGTTTACCATGGTGTCGCAATTCCCATGATCAGCGATTACTATTGTTGAATAACCATTTTCCAATCCAGCCGTAATGACGTCTTTGGCACATTCATCAACAGTTTCACAGGCTTTGATTGCGGCTTCCATAATCCCAGTATGGCCTACCATATCTGGATTAGCGAAGTTAAGGCACACAAAACTAGCTTCTCCTTTTTGTAATTCTGGTATAATGGCATCCCTAATTTCATAGGCGCTCATTTCCGGTTTCAAATCGTAGGTCGCCACTTTAGGCGAAGGACATAGAATTCTTTTTTCTCCATCAAAAGGTTCTTCTCTACCTCCATTGAAGAAGAAGGTCACATGGGGATACTTCTCTGTTTCTGCAATACGTATTTGTTTTTTTCCGTTCCTGGCAAGAACTTCGCCCAGCGTATCTTTTAGATTTTCTTTGTCGTATACAACTTTAACACCATTGAACGAATCATCATAATTGGTCATAGTAACATAGTACAGGTCCAACTTATGCATATTTTGTTCATGAAAGTCTTGCTGATTTAATACTTGCGTAAGTTCCCGCCCTCTATCCGTTCTAAAATTGAAGAAAATTACAACGTCTCCATTGTCAATTTTTGCCAAGGGATTAGATGCCGTATCGGTTAAGACCAATGGCTTTACGAATTCATCCGTAACACCTTGATCATAACTTTTTTGAATGGCCTCAGAAATATCCTTTACCTTTTCTCCTTCATTATTCACCATTACATCGTAGGCCAATTTAACCCGCTCCCATCTTTTATCACGATCCATGGCGTAATACCGCCCTATAACGGTTGCAAGTTTGGTATTTTTATCTGAGCAGTAGTCGGTAACATCTTGCAAAAAACCTTTCCCGCTTTTTGGATCGACATCCCTACCATCTGTAAACGCATGAACAAAGGATTTTTGCACCCCACTTTCATGGCATGCTTTTATTAAAGCTTTTAAATGGTCTACATGGCTATGTACACCGCCATCACTTACCAAACCTAAAAAATGTACGGGTTTGTTGTTGGACTTGGCATAATCAAAAGCATCATTTAAAACCACTTCTTGTTTAAGCGTGTCTTCTTTTACTGCCTTATTGATTTTTGCTAAATCTTGGTAAACTATCCTTCCTGCACCCAAGTTCATGTGGCCCACTTCACTATTTCCCATCTGACCTTCTGGAAGACCTACGTTCATTCCGTCTGTAAGCAGATTTGCATCAGGGTATTTGGAATATAGAGAATCTACAAATGGAGTATTTGCTTGAGCGATAGCTGAAATTTTTGGGTCTGGCGATTTACCCCAGCCATCCAATATCATCAGGATTGTCTTCTTGTTCATGGTATTGTATTGAGTTCCAAAAATATAATGATTTAGCTGGATGCCCTAGTCTTTTTAGGCTTTTCTACTTGCGGATTTGTTAATAATTTATGTTAAAAAAAACGGTGTTGTTAAAGTTTAGTTATTTAAGTGTTAATGCTGTAACATTTGGGGATTGACGGAGTCTATTTTTATATAAGTTAAATCTATAATCAAAAATTATTCATCATGAGAAAAACAATCCTAACAGTAGCTGCAGCATGTATGCTGGCAGTTACAGGCGTATGCGCCAATGAAACAGCAACAACTTTTGAAGCTGATTTGAATTCGACAGAGGTTTCTGTTGAACTTAGTTCCTTTTGCAAAGCAATTGTAAAAGGGGATTTTGAAACAGTGAAAAAGCTGATTGAATTGGGAGAGGATGTAAATCAAAAATCGCTAGGAATGGCTCCAATCCATTTTGCAGCTCGTTACAATCAAACGGAAATTTTGGAGTTGCTTATTGCTAATGGAGCAAACATTAAAAAGCGATGTGACAAAGGCTATACTGCGAAAAAATATGCTGAGCTATCAAATGCGGTGGAAGCAATGGAAATACTTAAATTGGCTATGAAGAAATAAATTGAGGAGTTTATTCATTCAGCAAAAAGCCCATCCAAAGGATGGGCTTTTTTATTCATCTACTTTTATAGTGTTCATGTAAAAGAGTAAACGATTCTCGTTTTTTTTAAAAATCGAACCCAGTAAAGGCTCGATATAAAAATGCGTACAGTGCCATAAATAACAGTATGCCGCAAAATATAGCATATCCTTTTAGTAAAAGGACAACAAAGCTAGGCCTACAGTCATCAAACGCTTCCGTGTAAAGACTTTTGAAATGTAATAGTGTTCCCATGTGTTCTTCTCGTTAGATAGCACAAAGGAGGTTATAGATAGGTATTAATGATTTGGGGTCAATCAAAGGTAGTCAAAACTGACGAATAGAAAGTTTTAATCGATGAACACACCGATTCTATCGACCTGAATATTTTTCAATGGCTTCCTTGATTTTTTCAATCCTGTTTTCTGGGTCGGGATGGGTACTTTGAAATTCTGGAACTCTATTTGGACCAGCAGCTGATTTTAAAATTTCCATCACCTTGATCATTTCGTATGGGTCATAGCCAGCCTGAATCATAAATAATACTCCGAGCTCATCACTTTCCAGTTCATCACCCCTTCCATTTTTCAACAATGTATTCTGGCCAATACCGCTTACCAAGCTGCCCATATCACCACCAACCGATGCGCCGGTTGCCAAAGTTTGCCAAAAACTGCTTTCAGCGATCCGTTCAGCAGAGTGCCTTCCTATTACATGACCAATTTCATGACCAAGTACACCTGCCAGCTGTGCTTCTGTAAGTTGCGAGAATAGGGCATAAGTAATAAAACACTGCCCACCGGGCAATGCAAATGCATTTATGGCTCTATCATCAGCCAATAAATGAAAATCATATCTATAAGGTGTTTCTCTTGCTATACTATTCTGAATGAGCTTATTGCCTACAGCATCTACTAAAGCTTGCATTCTTTCATCTGGATACAGTCCGCCATGCTGTTGGGCCATTTCTGGAGCACTTTGCAAACCAATGGCAATCTCTTGGTCAGCAGACATGTTTATGTTTTGAACTCTTCCTGTATATGGATTCTCTTCCTTATTACTGCAGCGTTGGACAAATGCAAAAGCTACAATAGCCAAGCCGATAAGGATACGAATTTTCCAACTTCCTCTTCTCATGGTAATAGTGTTCTTAGAAATTCAAGATACAAAAAAGGCTTATAACAGGTTTTGATTGATATCTAAAATATTATTTTGAATGTAAGTCTTTAGAAATCCGGTAGTAAAATGTTCGCAGCCAACAAAATCTTCATTTTGAAGTAACTTAAGAATATTCTTTTTTCTGAAGGCAGTCAACATAGGAATTGATATAGGGGCGTAGCTATAGTGCCAAGGTTCGTATTTGAAACCTCTTCTTTTCGGTTCATCGGTATAAACCAAATAGAATCCAAAACTTTCTGAGTTTTCATCAAGCCATGCCTTAAACTTCATAAATGGACCTCCTTCTTCAAATTTTTCAGGAACAAGAACATCACCAGTAACTTTAGGAAATCCATCAATAATATCAATGTCCGTTCCCCAGTGATGCCTGCTGGTGCCAGGGATTGTGGAATATTCAATAATTTTATCAATGGCATCCAAGGGTTGCATTTCGTCATCTTCTGTGTAACGTAGATACTTTCGTTCCCAAATACCTTCCTGTCTGTAAAAATCCCTGAAACTTGATACCATTTTAATATCAAAACCATCTGAATATGCAGCTTTTTTCATTTTTACAAAAGCCTCATATGCCTCTTCCCTTAAATTAATACCCTCTCCATAAAGTGCTATTTCAGCTTTGCCCATAAGTTCAAGAATAGAATAGTCTGGGTCAGAATTAAGAGTTAACACTGGTGGAAAAGTGCAAGCAAGACTTGAAACCGCTGTTTTTTTAATGAAAGTCCTTCTTTTCATAGAATGGATTTGATTTATGGGACAAGTTAAGAAGTATTTTTTAGTCTGACTGAATCGATGGAAGGACTATTCTTAATCAGAAATGTACATATACCCTTGAAATTTTTCTCGAGTATCATTTACCGTAAGAATGTAGAAATAAATTCCTGCGGATAGTCCAGAGCTTCTGCTGATTACTGTGTTACGATTAGATCGGCCATTAAATTCATTGAAATAGTTCAACTTAGAATAGACCAGAACGCCATAGCGGTTGTAGATGTTAAGAAGATTATTAGGGGTATTTTCAATACCATCTATCAATAAAAAGTCATTTACTCCATCGTCGTTTGGGGTCAAAAAGTAATTGTCCAAATCTAAAACGGTAAAAGGCTCCAGAAGATCATCCGTGCCTCCTAAAGTAATTATTTCATAGTCGTCTGGAACAAAAGTTTCTGAAGTAATACTGCCTACTTGCAAATTTCCAGAAATAGAAGAATTACCTAATCTTTCCCACCTGTTTTCTGTCTTGTTCCAACCAACAACCATTAGGTTTTCAATATCTTCAGCGAGTAATCCTGCATTGCTATTAATGTCCCAAGTTAAGTTTACTACTGAAGGTTGATTGCCTTCTAATCGCCAGAATTCTAATTCACTTATTTGCAGGTCGTCAAATTCCTTGCTATCGGTATTAAATTGTTGGGTTAAAGAAATTGGATTGTTGGGGTCCTCATTAAAATAAGCACATCTGGCCAAACTGTTAATTGCATCAGAGGTCAAAGTAAGATGCCTTATCCTATTGCCATCACCTACTGGAAAAGTAATCAGTTCTTTGTTTGTGGCACCTGCATATCCATTAATATGAGTAAGGTTTCCAGAACCAGCATAAAATGAAGTATCTATGAAATTGAGATAATTGTTATTTTCATTTTTTGAAGTAATGATATCACCTACAACAAAGTTTAGATTGTTAGTGACTCCCATCCAAGTTTCAAGAATTAGCCCGTTTTCTGTAACAATTTCCAAATCATCAAATATTGGGTTTGAAGTCCCAGAAATCCGCAATTGATTTGGGCTGTAAAAACCTGTTAGTCCCTGGTTTTTATCAAAAATACCATCATCTATCAAGTTAATATGAAACCCAACAGAAGCCGTTGCATGAAACTGAAGATTTCCAAAATTATGCACAGCATCTTGTCCCAAGAGAATCGTGTTCAAGAACAGCAAACCTCCCCAAAGCAATGATTTTATATGTCGATTTTGTATAAACATCCTTTACAGGTATATTCTAGTCTCTTACTATTTGTTGCCACTCTACACCATCGCTCTGAAAAGTATAACATCTCCCATTACGTATTTGAGTGCTGGTGCCCCCAGTATCACTTCTATATGTTGAACTGAACCTAGTACCTCCTGAATAGTTTTTAACAATGTAAATCCTCCCTTGACAACTATTTGCATTTGGGAAGGTTATATTCGGAGAACCACCCGTCATGATTATGGTATGATGGTCTTCAGTAAGGGTAACATTGCTTGTGATTCTTACAATTGCGGTGGACATAGATCCGTTAACCTCGAAGGTGGAATTGGCCATTTGCCCTGTGTTTACACCTACTCTGGGTTTTGCGTTTTGGGCATTTGCACTTCCTTGAATTCTAAAAAGTTCTTTAAGTTGTTGGTCTCTATAATCAAAGCGTTTAAAAAGAAAAGGTTCTGCACCATCATCAGCGATAATAAATTCTAATTCCCCAGCATTGGAAACACCATTAGAGCCAATTTCAAAAAAGTCAGTGCCTGCAGCACTTCCTTTAAGTCTAAAGTTTCCATCGCTATTGGTAAAGAACATAGGTTTATAAAAGGCAGCGGCATCTGCCTGAAATTGTAAGGCCGAAACACCATTAGCGCCTTTAAGATAAGTCAGGTATTGATTCCCATCCGTATAATCATTATAATTTTGGACTAATCCTAATGTTTGTCTTCTTCCAAACTCAAGGGTACTAACATTGTTAGATCTTATATCCATACTGACATCATTGGTTGTACCTAAGAATGATTCATTACTGCCTGCATTTCCGGTTAAAAGCCAATTTGAGTTTGAAGTAGTGACCCAATTAGTTCCGTTAAAAACTAGTAGCTCACGAGTGTCAGAGTTGAATAGCATTTGTCCCTGTTGCATACCGGTAATGGCATTTATTTCAGAAGTACTTCCTGTGTTGAGACTAAACAATAAACCTGCCTCAATTTGAGCAAAAGAAGAGTTGACCGTTAGAACAAAAATTAAAATTGCAAATACTTTTCTCATAGTTATTTATAAATCTAAAATGGTAAACATGAATTCAGAATTATACCTAAATCGATTACCGCCACCATTGTCATTATCACCAACAATGACTTCAAAACTTGTTGATGTTTGATTGTTGTAAGATATTCCCGGGTCGTCATTTCCAGCACCACCTCTACCAGGTTGAGTCAATTGAATGATATAGTTTGCATCTGATACCAAACCAGCTGGCAGGTTAACGCGATAACGACCGTTTCCACCAAGCTTTGTGACAGTAATACCGGTGGTAGCTTTTGTCACTGATCCATTAGAAGCTATTTTACCAAATGCTTTAATTGGACTCTCATAATAAGCACCACCATTTGCTGCTACTGTAATGCTATTATCTGTTTCAACACCAACAGTATTTGCTGTTTGGGGAGTAGATGCTTCATCGGTATACGTAATTACTCCTGTAGAATTGTTTTGAGTTAATGTTGTCATTGTCTCGTCTACAGATCCACCTCCGTCACTTAAGGTAATGGTGATACCTGATTTACTCAAAGTTTGTACGGGTCCTGCTGGTCCAGGAGGTCCTTGTGGTCCTTGGTTCCCGTCAGGTCCTTGGTTTCCATCGGGTCCTTGGTTTCCGTCAGGTCCTTGATTTCCATCGGGTCCTTGTGGTCCTTGGTTCCCGTCAGGTCCTTGGTTCCCATCGGGTCCTTGGTTCCCATCGGGTCCTTGGTTTCCATCGGGTCCTTGGTTCCCGTCAGGTCCTTGATTTCCGTCTGGTCCTTGGTTTCCGTCAGGTCCTTGTGGTCCTTGGTTCCCGTCTGGTCCCTGGTTTCCGTCAGGTCCTTGGTTTCCGTCAGGTCCTTGTGGTCCTTGGTTCCCGTCTGGTCCTTGGTTTCCGTCAGGTCCTTGTGGTCCTTGGTTCCCGTCAGGTCCTTGGTTCCCATCGGGTCCTTGTGGTCCTTGGTTTCCGTCAGGTCCTTGTGGTCCTTGGTTCCCGTCAGGTCCTTGTGGTCCTTGGTTCCCGTCAGGTCCTTGGTTTCCATCGGGTCCTTGGTTTCCGTCTGGTCCTTGTGGTCCTTGGTTTCCATCGGGTCCTTGGTTCCCATCGGGTCCTTGTGGTCCTTGGTTTCCGTCAGGTCCTTGGTTTCCGTCAGGTCCTTGATTTCCGTCTGGTCCTTGTGGTCCTTGGTTTCCGTCAGGTCCTTGTGGTCCTTGGTTCCCATCGGGTCCTTGGTTCCCATCGGGTCCTTGTGGTCCTTGGTTCCCGTCAGGTCCTTGGTTTCCATCGGGTCCTTGGTTTCCGTCAGGTCCTTGATTTCCATCGGGTCCTTGTGGTCCTTGGTTTCCGTCTGGTCCTTGTGGTCCTTGGTTCCCATCGGGTCCTTGATTTCCATCGGGTCCTTGTGGTCCTTGGTTTCCATCGGGTCCTTGTGGTCCTTGGTTTCCATCGGGTCCTTGTGGTCCTTGGTTTCCGTCAGGTCCTTGGTTCCCATCGGGTCCTTGTGGTCCTTGGTTTCCATCGGGTCCTTGGTTCCCGTCAGGTCCTTGGTTTCCGTCTGGTCCTTGTGGTCCTTGGTTTCCGTCTGGTCCTTGGTTTCCGTCAGGTCCTTGGTTCCCATCAGGTCCTTGGTTTCCGTCTGGTCCTTGTGGTCCTTGGTTTCCGTCTGGTCCTTGGTTTCCGTCAGGTCCTTGGTTCCCATCAGGTCCTTGGTTTCCGTCAGGTCCTTGTGGTCCTTGGTTCCCATCGGGTCCTTGTGGTCCTTGGTTTCCGTCAGGTCCTTGTGGTCCTTGATTTCCGTCTGGTCCTTGGTTTCCATCGGGTCCTTGGT